>JACCEB010103098.1_pt1 | contig 31165 bp, 28 predicted proteins | sample 7454761 | NCBI WGS metagenome assembly JACCEB01 (sample SAMN15323454, study PRJNA562643) | freshwater metagenome | isolation source: river surface water | place: USA:Blue River Watershed | collected 2017-08-18
CGCTTGCGCAGCGAAAGGTTGGCCCGCAGTGCCAAACCCTTTTTGGCGCGCGGGGGCATCAAGGGCGAGCGCTGCCCCGGCTGTCGTTTGGTGCCCAGTCACTGCCTGTGTGCTGTCCGGCCGGAAGTGCCCACATTGGCCGGCATGTGTTTGCTCATGGCCGATATTGAACCCTTGAAACCCAGCAACACCGGCTGGTTGATCGCCGATGTGGTGGCCGACACCTTTGCTTTTTCTTGGGCCCGCACCGAGGTGGATCCCCAATTGCTGCAGCTTTTGGCCGATCCGCAGTGGCAGGCTTATGTGGTCTTTCCGGGGGAATTTGTCGCGTCAGAGCGCGTGGTGCAAGATGTTCAAGCGCCTGTTGCAGGGCGGCGCCCTTTGTTTATCTTGTTAGACGCCACTTGGCCCGAAGCCCGAAAAATGTTCCGCAAAAGCCCCTATTTGAATGCCTTGCCCGTGCTCAGCCTGAACCCTGAGCACGTGTCGCGTTACCAATTGCGACGATCGCGACGCGACGACCACTTTTGCACCAGTGAAGTCGCCTCACTGTGTTTGGATCTGGCGGGTGAATCCCTCGCCGCCCAGACACTCGAGGCTTATCTGGCCGTGTACACGCACCACTACCAGCAGGCCAAGCACCAATTGCCGGCCGATTGGCAAGGTGAGGCACACCAAAATTTGCGATCATTGAAGCTGGCTTAATCTGGCTTTGCTTGACTGATCTGGTCTTTTCTCTTGGAGCTTTCTGATGTCCCACTTTGCCCCAACCGCTGTGACTGCCGCTTCCACTTCTTCTTCATCTTCGAACTCACCTTCCCCCGTGATTTCCCACGTCAGTCGCCCGCGCTCTGTTGAGCGCTTGGTCAAAGGCCAAGCCACCTCGGATGGTGCGGGGGTCAAACTCAGCCGGGTGCTGACGCAAGACCTGCAGCACCGACTCGATCCTTTTTTGATGCTCGACGCCTTTGGCAGTGACCAGCCCGATGACTACATTGCCGGTTTTCCTGACCATCCGCACCGGGGTTTTGAAACGGTGACCTACATGATTGCGGGCCGCATGTTGCACCGCGACAGCGCAGGCAATGAAGGGCTGTTGCAAAACGGCGGGGTGCAGTGGATGACGGCCGGTCGGGGTGTCATCCATTCTGAAATTCCGCAGCAAGACCATGGGGCGATGGAGGGGTTTCAGTTGTGGCTCAACTTGCACAGTTCAGAGAAGATGCAAGCGCCGTGGTACCGCGATTTTCAAAATGACCAGTTGCCACAATTCACCACGTCCGAGGGCGTGGCGGTGACGGTGATCGCCGGCAGCAGCCACGGCATCTCTGGCGCCGTCACCCGGTCGATCACCGAGCCTGTTTATCTGGATGTGCACATGCCCCAGGGCACCCGCTTTGAACAGCAGTTACCCGAAGGACACAACGCCTTTCTGTATGTCTACCGCGGTGAGGTGACGGTGGCGGGCCAAACCGTGCCGCTGCAACGCATGGCCATTTTGGCCAATACGCCGCAATCCGATGGCTTGGTGGTCGAGGCGGCAGCCGATGCGAAATGGATTCTGGTGGCGGGCAAGCCGCTGCATGAACCCATCGTGCAGTACGGCCCTTTTGTGATGAACACCAAAGACGAAATTATTCAAGCCATGACCGATTTCCGAAACGGTCGTTTGGGGGAAAGGGCCGAATAAAAGCGCGGCTCAAGCGCGGAATGCGTGCACAAATTTTTGTGCCGATGCACGCACCTGATCGGCACTGCGACCGGGGGCGTACAACGCTGAGCCAAGGCCAAAACCCGCAGCGCCGGCTGCCCGGTAGGCCGCCATGGTGTCGGGCGTGATGCCGCCCACCGGCATCAAGGCGGTCTGTTGGGGCAACACCGCACGCAAGGCTTTGACGGTGGCCGGAGAGATCATCTCAGCCGGGAAAAGCTTTAGCCCATGTGCTCCCGCATCGAGTGCAGCGAAGGCTTCGGTGGGCGAGGCCACACCGGGCAACACCACCATCCCCAGTGCCAAGGCGGCGGCGACCACACTGGGGTTGAAGTTGGGCGCCACCACCAGACGACCGCCCGCGGCGTGCACCTCTTTGACTTGTTGCACCTGCAGCACGGTGCCGGCACCCACCAAGGCATGCGGGAACTGCGCCACCAATCGCGCAATGCTGTCCACGGGTTGAGGCGAGTTCAAAGGGACTTCGATGAGCACAAATCCACTGCTCACCAAGGCCTCACCGATGGCCGGTGCCTCGGCAGGCGTGAGCCCTCGCAATATCGCGATCAAGGGGAGTTGGGCCATGGCCTCGGCGAAGGCCTTTTGGGGGTGGTTTGATTGAAGGGAAGGGGTCATCGTGGTTTCGTCAAGTGCTTGGCCAATGCATGCAGACCCGCCCAAGTGGCTTCATCGCCGAAACTTTGGCAGGCCATACCCAGGTGCTTCAGGGCCAGGGTGTAGCGCAGGGTGAGCGCGGGGTTGCCGATCAAAATCACAGGCTGCTGGGTGGAGAGCGCCGTCTGGCAGCGCAATTCTTCCCCAATCAACAAGCCTGACAAATAACTTGCCAAAGCCGCTGGGCTCAGGCGCTCAAACAGGCCCAGGGTGCGCACAGCAAAACATCGGTGCAGCACACTGCCCTCCGTCTGGCTTTGGTCCACACCTTGCAAAAAGGCGGCTTCTTCGAAAGCACCATTGAGATCGATGGTTTTGCCCAAGATCGAATGTTGGCTGAGCAGGGCAAAAACCTCGCCGGTCATGAAGGTCTGAAAATGCGTCACGCGGCCGCTTTGCACTTGGACCCATTTGCTGTGCGTGCCGGGCAGGACCAGCGTGGCGCTCTGGCAAGCTGCCAAGTGCAAAGCGCCAAATATTTGCACCTCTTCGCCGCGCATGACATCGGGCGTTTGCAAGGCGTCTTGTCCTGAACAACACAAGCCCGGCACCAAGGCGATGCGATCGGCTTGCAACCACAACAGGTGTTGGCTAAGTGTGTTGAAGTCTGCAGGGCAGGGGCAGTAGGGCGCTTCTTGCCAGCCTTGGCGGCTGCCCGCCATGCCAGAGATCAGACACCAAGCGTTGGGCTCCGCCATCCAATCGCCAAAGTGGGCTTGGAAGACGGCTTCAAATTGGCCGGTCGGCACCGACAAGATGCCCTGTGCCGACGAGCGCGATGCCAGCACCTGGCCCGAAGCGTCCAGTTGTGCCCCCCGCAGCGAGGTGGTGCCCCAGTCGATGGCAATCAAGGCGCTCATGCGGTCGGTGCTTTCATCAAGAGGCGCTGCACCTCGTCTTGTCGGGGCATGGGCGCGACGGCGCCAATGCCTTGCACCGACAAAGCCGCCGCCGCATTGGCATAGCGGACGGCATCCCACAAAGAGTCACCCGCGACCCGCCGTGCCAGCAGATTGCCGGCAAAACAGTCGCCTGCGCCGGTGGCATCCAGTGCTTGTACCGAATGGCCTGGCACCCGCTGCTGTGTCTGGCCATCGCTCACCAGCGCGCCGTCCGCACCCAGTTTCAGCACGACCTGTTGGGCGCCCTGCGCGTGGCTCCATTGCACGATGTCTTGCGCTTGGCTCAAGCCGGTGAGTGCGGTCATGTCTTCCAGGCTGGGCAAAAATAAATCGCACAAACCCACCGCTTGGCGGATACACGCTTGCGCCCGCGGCAGCGGCCAGAGCGACAAGCGCAAGTTAGAGTCGAGCGCGACTTGTGTACCGACCGAGCGGGCGTGTTGCATGGCGGCAAAAGCCGTGTCGCAAGCCGAGGCAGAGATGGCCAGCGAGATGCCCGACAGGTGCAGCCATTGGCTCTGGGCGATGGGTTCGCGCCACGCTGACAAATCGTGGGGCTGCATGCGGCTGGCGGCCGAGCCCGCCCGTGCATAACTAAAGTGGTGCCCCTGCGCATCGTGGCTCACGAAATAAATGCCGGTCGGTGCTTGCGCATCGCGCAGCACGGGCGAGGTATCGACGCGCTCGCGCTGCCACAGCGCCATCAGGCTGTCGCCCCAGCGGTCGGTGCCCAAGCGGGTCAAGTAGGCCACACGCGCGCCCGCACGCGCTGCGGCAATGGCGGCGTTGCTGGTGTCGCCACCAAAGCCTTGCAAGTAAAGCGGGGGCGATTCGGGATGGGGCGCGGGGCTTTGGTTGAACTCGACCATGGCTTCGCCCAGTGCCACGATGTCGAAGGTTGAAGCGGCTCGGCTCATGGGGTCAACAAGGGTTCAAGATGCCATTCGGATGGGAGAATCGCCATCAGAATAAATGCGCAAAGATTGGAGTTCAGAAACATGGCAGACGATTTTGTACTGGATGGGCGTTGCAAAGGCTTTCCCCTGAATGCTGCGCCCTGCGCGGTTTCGCAATTGGGTGAACGTGGCTGGAATTTGCTGGACGATACCTTGACTTACCCCGTGGCGGTGTTGCGTCGGCCAGCGCTCATGCACAACCTGAACTGGATGCAAAACTTTGTGCAGCGCAAAGCGGTGGCGCTGGCCCCGCATGGCAAGACCACCATGTCGCCCGAGTTGTTTCGCTTGCAATTGCAGGCGGGGGCATGGGGCATGACTTTTGCCAATGTGCACCAATTGCGCGTGGGATTGTCGGCTGGCGTTCAGCGCGCCATCATTGCCAATCAACTGGTGAGCGACGCCGATCTCGATGGCTTGGACGCGTTGTTGCAGCAACACCCTCGTGCTCGCGTCTGGTTTCTCGTCGATTCGCTGGCGCAGTTGGAGGCGCTGAGCCAATGGGGCGTTCGTCGGCAAAACGCCCGTTGCTGGGATGTGCTGTTGGAGTGGGGCATTGCCGGCTACCGCACGGGCTGTCGAAGCCTGCCACAGGCGCTGACTTTGGCGCAAGCCATCGCCGCCTCGCCCCATGTGCGTCTGGGTGGGGTGGAATGCTACGAAGGCGGTTTGGGCCGCTGCGACAGCGCGCACGACATCGAGGCCATCACGGCTTTGGTGCGCAGTGTGCAGACGCTGGTGCAGCAGATCGATGCGCAAAAGCTCTGGGGCAGTGACGAGGTGTTGCTGTCGGCTGGCGGGTCGGCGGTGTTCGATCTGGTGATTCCCATGCTCAAGCTGCAGGTCAAGGACCGCCCGGTTCAAGGCGTTTTGCGTTCGGGCTGTTATGTCACGCACGACCACTGGAATTACGCCCGCTACCTCAAGTTGGTGGAGGCGCGTGAGGGTTTGAGCGAGTCGCTGCAGCCTGCACTGGAGGTTTGGGCGCTGGTGCAGTCGGTGCCCGAGCCCGGCTTGGCCATATTGAGCGCGGGGCGCCGTGACCTCTCGTTTGACCAGTGCTTGCCGCTGCCTGTGCGCTGGGCGGCGCGTGGGCAACGCACTGCCGAGGCCATGCAGGCCTGCCCCAGCCACTGGCAAATCAAAGCCTTGAGCGACCAACACGCCCACATGGTGTTTGACGCCGAGGAGCCATGGCCCCAAGTGGGGGATCGCGTGGCATTGGGCATCTCTCACCCCTGCACCACCTTCGACAAGTGGCGCTGGATGGCGCTCATGGAGGACGATGGGCGCATCAGTGGGGCGATCAGCACGCATTTTTAAGGGTGTCACCAAGGTCGCCATCTGCACCTCGGTTTCGAGCATAAAAAGGCCGTCAATGCGGCCTTCGCTTAGCGACCCAGGGTGCATTCACTTCAAGCCATTCAAGGCTTCAGCTGGATAGCCTGGACGGGTTTTACAGTCTTCGATGTATTGTTCAATGATGCCTTCAAAACTGGCATCCGCCCGCAGGCCCAAGGCCTGTGCGCGCGCAAAGGTACAGCCTTTGGCCCAGTTGTCGACGATGCCCGCAATGCGCTCGTCTTTGACAAACGTGACACGGGCTCGGACGGCTGGGCCCGCCACTTTTTCGAGCGCGGCCAACATCTCACTGACCTTCACATTCAGGCCCGGCAAGTTCAGCGCCATGCGGCCACCCAAGGCTTCGCGGCTGGCTTCAAAAACGGTGATCAACCCCTGCACGGTGTTGCCCGGCGATGAAACGGGGTGCGACACATTGGCGTCCACGGGGCAGGTGGTGGCGGTGCCCGCCAAGGGTTCGCGGATGATGCCGCTGAAAAACGACGAAGCCGCGCCATTCGGCTTGCCGGGGCGCACGGTCACTGTCATCAAGCGCGCGGCACGACCATCGATATAGCCCTTGCGGGTGTAGTCGGCCACCATGTGCTCGATCATCAGTTTGTGGGTGCCATAAGACGTTTGTGGCGTCGGCAAGGTGGTGTCGGCCACTTGAGGGGGCATGGGGTTGGCCGCATCGGGCCCAAACACCGCCACCGAACTGGCAAACACCAAGCGCGACACTTGGCCCGAAGCGCGTAGGCTGTCCAACAGCAAACGGCTGCTGTCGAGGTTGGAGCGCAGACCCAAATCAAAGTCGAGCTCGCACTCGCCCGACACGGCCGAGGCCAAATGGAATACCCCATCAAAGCCGCTCTTGAACAAGTCGCCTTGCTCCAGCATGGGACCGGCATGGCCTTTCACGCGGGCATCGGCCAACAAGTCGGCGGGTGCCGGGAAAAGGTCTGCAATGACCAGTTCATGAATCGGCTGGCCATTCAATTGGCCTCGCTTGAGTATTTCTCGGGCCAGTCGTGCGCCCAAAAATCCGGCACCGCCGGTGATCAAAACACGCATCTTTTTTTCCTTGAATCAGTGGTTGTCTTTGGGCACTGCAGCACCACGTTGGCCGACCAAAAAGTCCATGTCGGCCCCTTCGTCGGCTTGCAACACGTGGTCGATGTACAGCTTCCAGTAGCCCGAGTTCATGGCCGGGGCAGGCTTTTCCCAAAGCGCCATGCGTTGGGCCAATTCTTCGTCACTGATGAGCAATTGCAATTTGCGCTCAGGCACATTGAGTTCAATCAGGTCGCCGTTTTTCACCACCGCCAGCGGTCCTCCAGCGGCTGCTTCGGGGGCGGTGTGCAGCACCACTGTGCCGTAGGCAGTGCCGCTCATGCGCGCATCGCTGATGCGCACCATGTCTGTGATGCCCTTGCGCAAGACTTTGGGCGGCAAGGGCATATTGCCCACCTCGGCCATGCCGGGATAGCCTTTGGGGCCGCAATTTTTCAGCACCAAGATGCAGTGCTCATCGACATCCAAATTCTCGTCGTCAATGCGGTTGTGGAAGTCGTGGCTGTCTTCAAACACCACGGCGCGGCCGGTGTGCACCATCAACGCAGGGGTGGCGGCACTGGGTTTGATGACGGCACCGCGTGGCGCCAAATTGCCACGCAAGATGGCGATGCCGGCTTTTTCCTTGAATGGCGCATCAAATTTCTTGATCACGCGGGGGTCGTAGTTGACGGCGTTGGCGATGTTTTCGCTGACGGTTTTTCCGCTCACGGTGACAATATGGGTGTGCAGCAAATGCGCAATCTCTTTCATCACCACGGGCAGTCCGCCGGCGTAACAAAAGTCTTCCATCAGGTGGTCGCCAGAGGGTTGTAAATTGAGCAAACACGGCAGTTCGCTGCCCAAGCGCTCGAAATCGTCCACGGTGAGTTTCAAGCCCAAGCGGCCTGCAATCGCGATCAAATGGATCACGGCATTGGTCGAACCGCCAATGGCGGCCAAGGTGCGAATGGCGTTCTCAAAGGCCTCGCGTGTCAGCACCTTGCTGATGGTTTGGTCGGTGTGCACCATCTCCACAATGCGCCGACCCGCCTCGCGCGCCAGCACATTGCGACGGCCGTCCACCGCAGGGTAGGTGGCATTGCCGGGCAGTCCAATGCCCAGTGCCTCGACCATGCTGGCCATGGTGCTGGCAGTGCCCATGGTCATGCAATGGCCGTGGCTGCGGTGCATGCAACTCTCGGCCTCAAAAAAGTCCTGCAGCTTCAAGGTGCCAGCGCGCACCTGTTCGCTCATGCTCCACACGCCAGTGCCAGAGCCCAGTTCTTGGCCGCGCCATTTGCCGTTCAGCATGGGGCCACCGGAGACGCCAATCGTTGGCAAGCCCACACTCGACGCACCCATCAACAAACTGGGGGTTGTTTTGTCGCAGCCCATGAGCAACACCACGCCATCAATGGGGTTGCCGCGAATGCTTTCTTCCACATCCATGCTGGCCAAGTTGCGGTACAGCATGGCGGTGGGGCGCAAAAGGGTTTCACCCAAAGACATCACGGGAAACTCAAGCGGAAATCCGCCCGCTTCGTAAACCCCAATCTTGACCTGCTCGGCCAAGGTTCTGAAGTGGGAATTACAAGGCGTGAGTTCGCTGAAGGTGTTACAAATGCCAATCACGGGCCGGCCGTCAAACTGGTCATGTGGCACGCCTTTGCCTTTGACCCAGCTGCGATAGGCGAAGCCATCGCGGTCTTGTCGGCCAAACCATTGCTGGCTGCGGAGTTCTTCGGGTTTTTTGCGTGAATTTGAGGACATGGGCAGGGTAGGAAAGAGCAGGTTGAGGGGGTGTTCGGGGATTTTTTGTGGCGCTTATTCGTATGATGATTGACAATTTTCGATCCACTTGTAAACCTTGTGACATCGGTGGAAACCCTTGACGCGAAGCCGACAAAGGCAGGGTTTTCCGCAGGGTTTTCTGAGCGTTCATTCATCATATGATTAGCCAAAACGTACTCACCCATGGTTCAAAACATCCTCGCTCACACGCTCGAAAACCTCGGTCAGTCCATCCTGTCCGGGCGTTACATGGCGGGCGCCACTTTGCCGCCTGAGCCGCAGTTGTGTGACGCATTGGGTGTGAGTCGGACGGTGGTGCGTGAAGCCATCAAGTCGTTGATCGCCAAAGGCTTGTTGGTCACGGGCCCCAAGTTGGGCACCCGAGTCCTGCATGAAGAACAATGGAACTGGTTTGACCCCGATGTCATCCGCTGGCAGGCGCATGTGGGACTGACGCCTGAATTTTTACGGGACTTGCAAGAGTTGCGCTTGGTGGTCGAGCCTGCAGCGGTTCGCATGGCGGCTGAAAAAGCCACCGAGGCCGATATCGCCATCTTGGAAGATGCTTTCTTGGGCATGAAAAACGCGATTGAGCATGGCGGAGATTACGTGGTGCATGACTTGCGCTTTCACCAAGGGTTGCTGCAAGCCTCGCACAACCGCATGCTGGTTCAGATGGGCAAAGCGCTTGCCGCTTTGTTGCGCACCAGTTTTGAGTTGTCCACCCGCATCAAAGACGGACCGCGCAGTTCATTGCCCATGCACAGGGCCGTGCTCGATGCCGTGATTGCCCATTCCCCTGCCAAAGCAGAACGTGCCTTGATGGTGTTGATCAATGGGGCTAACGATGACATTGAAAAAGTATTGTCCTCGCGCCGCAAGTTGCCACGGGTGGCCGGAGCGCCAACCCACCTGAGACGAAAAATGAAAGTGAGTGAGGATGCGACAAGTCATTGATCTGTTTTTTAAGCTGCTTGAGTTTCTGGTGGTGCTCTGCTTGGTGGCCATGGTCATCATGGTGTTTGGCAATGTGGTGTTGCGTTACGGCTTCAACTCAGGCATTTCCATTTCCGATGAAATGTCGCGCTATTGCTTTATCTGGTTGACCTATATCGGCGCCATGGTGGCCATGCGCGAAAAAGGCCACTTGGGGGTCGATACGCTGGTGCAGCATTTGTCTTTGGGCGGTAAAAAAATCTGCTTTTTCTTAAGCGAGGTCTTGATGTTGGGCTGCAACGCCTTGTTCTTTTGGGGCACCTGGCAAATGCACGAATTGCAAGTGACCAATATTTCGCCCGTGGTGGGGATCTCCATGATTTGGATTTATGGCATTGGCTACATCACCGCGAGTGTGATGGCGGTCATGAACGTGAACCAATTGTTTTTGTTGTTTACCGGTCAACTGAAAGAAGATGACCTGGTGATGGTGGTGGAGTCCGAAGACACAGTGGTGTTGAATGAGGTGACACCCGAAGGCAGGAGCCGCGTATGACCATCGCCATTTTTGTTTTCAGTTTGTTGGGAGCGATGGCGCTGGGCATGCCCATTGCCTATTCCTTGTTGGTTTGCGGCCTGTGCCTGATGGCCTATATGGCCAGCAACGGCATGATCAATGCCTTTGACAGTCAAATCTTGGCGCAACGTTTTGTCGATGGCGCCGACAACTTCCCCCTGTTGGCCGTGCCTTTCTTCTTGTTGGCGGGTGAGTTCATGAATGCCGGGGGCTTGAGTCGCCGCATTGTGAATTTGGCCATGGCGTGGATCGGTCACTTCCGCGGTGGACTCGGCTACGTGGCCGTTTTGGCTGCGGTCATCATGGCGTCGCTGTCGGGTTCTGCGGTGGCCGATACCGCGGCACTGGCCGCTTTGCTGATTCCCATGATGAAGCGGGCGGGCTACAACGTGGGCCGCTCTGCCGGGCTGATCGCTTCGGGCGGCATCATTGCCCCGGTCATTCCGCCTTCGATTGGTTTCATCATCTTTGGTGTGGCGGCCAACGTGTCCATCACCAAATTGTTTTTGGCCGGCATTGTTCCGGGTTTGTTGATGGGCCTGGCCATTGGCCTAACTTGGTGGTGGGTGGCCAAACGAGAAAACGTGCAACCCGCGCCCCGCATGAACTTGTCAGAAAGACTCAAAGCCACCCGCGAGGGCATCTTGGCCTTGGGCTTGCCCATCTTCATCATTGGTGGCATGAAGTTTGGTGTGTTCACACCCACCGAAGCGGCGGTGGTGGCGGCGGTGTACAGCTTTGTCGTCGGGGCCTTTGTGTACCGCGAATTGGAATGGTCCAAGTTGTACAGCCTGATATTGACGGCCGGTAAAACCACCGCCGTGATCATGTTTTTGGTGGCGGCAGCGATGGTCAGTGCATGGTTGATCACCGTGGCCAATATCCCTGCCGAGGTGGCTCGCATGATGGAGCCCTTGATGGGCAACAAGACCTTGTTGATGGTGGTTTTGATGCTCTTGGTGGTGGTGGTGGGCACGGCACTTGACTTCACGCCCACGGTGCTGATCCTCACGCCCGTGCTCATGCCCCTGGTCATCAAGGCGGGCATTGACCCGGTTTATTTCGGCGTGCTGTTCATTATGAACAACGCCATTGGATTGATTACCCCGCCTGTCGGTACGGTACTCAATGTGGTCTGTGGCGTTGCCAAGATCAATATGGACACGGCTTTCAAGGGCGTTCTGCCGTTCTTATGGGCGCAATTGGCTGTGTTGGCTTTGTTAGTGGCATTCCCGTCCATCGTCATCATGCCGATGAAGTGGATGTTGAGTTGATTTTTTAACCCCCTGTGCTTATCTAAAGGAGACAGTCATGATGAAACGCAGAAATTTGGTGACCCTGATCGCGGGCACCTTCTTGGTGGCCTCCAGCGCCATGGCCCAATTTGCAGACCGCAATATCAAGTTCACCAACGGGGTGAACGAAGATCACCCGGTCGGTTTGGGGGTCAAGAAAATGCAGGAAGTGCTGGCTGCCAAAACCGGCGGAAAAATGAAGATCACCGCCTTCTGGGGTGGCTCAGCAGGTGGTGACCTGCCGGCCACACAGGCTTTGCGTGCGGGCACACAAGAAATGGTCTGCACCTCCAGCTCGCCACTGGTGGGCATCATCAAAGAGCTGGGTGTGTTCGACTTGCCCTTCTTGTTTGCCAATGAAAAAGAAGCCGATGCGGTGCTGGACGGTGCAGCAGGCAAATACTTCAATGCCAAGCTCGAAGCCGCTGGCTTGGTGAACTTGGCCTATTGGGAAAATGGTTTCCGCAACCTCACCAACAGCAAGCGTCCGGTCACCAAATTGGAAGACTTTGATGGCGTGAAAGTTCGCGTGATGCAGAACAACATCTTCTTGGATACTTTCAAAACTTTGGGAACCAACGCGGTGCCCATGGCGTTCGGCGAAGTGTTCACGGCTTTGGAAACCAAGACCATCGATGGCCAAGAAAATCCTTTTGTCACGATCGAAACTTCTAAGTTCAACGAAGTGCAAAAGTACCTGAGCGTGACCCGTCACGCCTACACCCCCTTCTTGGTCTTGTACAGCAAAAAACTCTGGGACCAGCTGAATCCACAAGAGCAAGCCGTCTTGCGTGAGGCAGCCATGGAAGGCCAAAAAGTGCAGCGTGCGGCCAATCGCGCGCTGAACGAAAAATCGTTGGCCAGTCTGAAAACCAAGGGCATGCAAGTCAACGAGTTGACTGCAGCAGAGCAAAACCGTATCCGTGCCAAAGTGGCATCGGTGTACGACAAGCACAAGGACTCGATTGGTCCTGATGCCATCAAGGTCGTTCAAGACGAACTCAAAAAGTCGCGCGGCGGTTGATGCCCCGGCAACAGCCCCACAGCACCTCGCTGTGGGGCTTTTTTAACGTCAAAAATTGAGTCTTCATGAAAATCACTCAACTTGAAACCATCCGATTAGGCGAATTCCCCAACATCATCTGGGTGCGATTGCACACCGACGAAGGCTTGACGGGCTTGGGTGAAACCTTCATGGGAGCGCAAGCCGTTGAGGCTTATTTGCACGAATGGGTGGCCCCCAAACTGGTCGGGCAAGACCCTTTGGCCATCGAATCCCGCATGCGCGACATCACCGGTTATTTGGGCTGGCGAGGCTCTGGCGTCGAGACCCGTGGCAATTCGGCGGTGGACATCGCCTTGTGGGATATTTTTGGCAAAGCCGCGGGCATGCCGGTGTACACCGCACTGGGCGGCAAGAGCCGCGATGAAATCCGCATTTACAACACCTGCGCCGGCTACCAATACATTCGCAGCAATGTGAACCAAACCAGCAGCAATTGGGGTTTAGGGCGCAACGCTGGGCCCTATGAAGACCTGCAAGGGTTTTTGCACCGCGCGGATGAACTGGCAGAGTCTTTGTTGAGCGAAGGCATCACCGGCATGAAGATTTGGCCCTTTGATGTGGCTGCCGAAAAATCGCACGGGCAATACATCAGCCCAGAAGACCTGAACACGGCGCTCGAGCCGTTTCGCAAAATCCGCAAGGCCGTCGGCGACAAGATGGACATCATGGTCGAGTTCCACAGCCTTTGGCGTTTGCCCATGGCACAAAAGATTTCGCGTGCGCTGCAAGAGTTCGACACCTTCTGGCACGAAGACGCCATTCGCATGGACAGCCTCGATTTGCTCAAGCAATATGCGGTGGATTGCAAAGCCTTGATATGCGCCAGCGAAACGCTGAGCTACAAATGGGGATTCAAGGACTACTTGCAAACCGGAGTGGCCGGCGTGGCCATGTTGGATTTGAGTTGGTGCGGCGGTCTCACCGAAGCCCGAAAAATTGCCGCCATGGCCGATGCGTGGCAACTGCCCGTGGCGCCGCACGATTGCACAGGGCCCGTGGTGTGGGCCGCCTCTACGCATTTGTCGCTGCATGCCCCCAACGCGCTGATTCAAGAAAGCGTGCGCGCCTTCTACAGCGGTTGGTACAAAGAACTCGTGACCGAATTGCCCCAGGTCAAGCAAGGCATGATCAGCCTCAACGGCAAGCCGGGCTTAGGGCTGGAGTTGTTGCCCGATCTGCACAAGCGTGCCGATGCGGTGGTGCGGGTGAGCCACTGACATCAAGTGGCCCATTGGGTGTGAAACTTGCCGGGCCGGTCGATGCGTTGGTACTGGTGCGCGCCAAAATAATCGCGTTGCGCTTGCAGCAAGTTGGCCGGTAAGCGGGCCGAGCGGTACGCATCGTAATAGCTCAGTGCGCTCATGAACGAGGGAATGGCCACGCCTTGCATCGCCCCCATGGCCACGACGTCACGCAAAGCTTGCTGGCATCGCGCCATGACGGCTGAGAAATGCGGGTCCATCAGCAGGTTTTCCAGCTCAGGCGTTCGCTCGTGGGCAAAGCGAATGTCCTCCAGCAAGCGCGCTCGGATGATGCAGCCCGCACGCCAAACCGCCGCCACCGTGCCCATGGGCAACTGCCATTGATGCTCTTTGTCAGCGGCTTTGAGCAGACTAAAACCTTGCGCATAAGCGCAGATCTTGGCGGCCAGCAGGGCTTGTTGAATTTTGTCGAGCACCGCCAACGGGTTGTCGGTGTTCACCGCCGCCGGTCCCCGCAACACTTGAGAGGCCTTGGCCCGCTCGCGGTGCAAGGCGCTGATGGTCCGGGCAAAAACGGCATTGGCGATAGTGGGGGCAGTCACGCCCAAGTCCAGCGCCACTTGGCTGGCCCATTTGCCGGTGCCTTTTTGCTCCGCAGTGTCCAAAATCAGATTCACCAATGCATCGCCTGACTCGGGGTCGGTGTGCGCCAAAATGTCAGCCGTGATGCCCATCAGGTAACTGCTGAGCTCACCTTGGTTCCAGCGGCGAAAGACGGCACTCATGTCGGCAGGCGACATGCCCAGCAACTCATGCATCAGCCAGTAGGCCTCGCAAATGGTTTGCATGTCGGCATATTCAATGCCGTTGTGCACCATCTTGACAAAATGTCCCGATCCATCGGGCCCCATCCATTCGCAACAGGGTTGGCCATCGTCGGCTTTGGCCGAAATCGCTTGCAACAGAGGTTTCAACAAAGGCCATGCCGCCGCGTCTCCCCCCGGCATGAGGGCAGGTCCCCGCAAGGCGCCTTCTTCACCGCCGCTCACCCCCGCACCCACAAACAAAATACCGGTCCCTTGCAGGGCCTTTATGCGCCGCTGGGTGTCTCGGTACAGGGTGTTGCCGCCATCCATCACGACATCACCTGGGCTCAACATCGGCCGCAGATCAGCCAGCACGCTGTCGACCGTCGAGCCCGCCGGCACCATCAACCAAATCCGGCGTGGGCTTTGCAGGCTGCTCACCAAATCTTGCAGCGAGAGGGCCGCCTTGGCCTGCAGGCCCTGTGTGCGTTGGCTGAAACTGTGGCGTTTGCCCGCATCGAGATCAAAACCAGTGACCGCAAAACCTTGGCGCGCCAAATTGAGCGCCAAGTTTTCTCCCATCACCCCCAGGCCAATCAGGCCAATGTCCATCAACTGCATAGGCGAAACTTATCCCCGACCGACAAAAGGCATGTTGGTGGCCATCACGGTGGTGAACAAAATATTGGCCGACAACGGCAAGCGCGACATCGTCAGGAAGGTCTCCACCACCGAGCCCATGTCCATGCGGGGTTCGGCTTTGATGGTGCCGTCGGCTTGTGGCACACCCTTGGCCATTTTTTCGGTCATGTCCGAGGCCACGTTGCCGATGTCGATTTGTCCCACTGCGATGCTGAACGCGCGACCATCCAATGATGCCGCTTTGGTCAGACCCGAGATGGCGTGTTTGGTGGCGGTGTAGGCAATCGAGCCGTAACGCGGCACATGGGCCGAGATGGAGCCGTTGTTGATGATGCGGCCGCCCTGCGGGCTTTGTTCTTGCATCAACTTGAAGGCATGCGACAAACAATAAAAAGCGCCGTTCAAATTGACATCGACCATGCGCCGCCAATCTTCACCAGACACATCGCCAGGCAAGGTGGTGGCCAAAGAAATGCCGGCGTTGTTGAACAACAAATCAAGGCGGCCAAACTGTTGGCGCACCTTGTCGAACAAGGCTTTGACTTGCGCTTCGTCAGACACATCGGCGGGCATCACAAACCCATTGGCCGCGTGTGCACCCGCTTTGGCCAAGGTGTCTTGCAATGCTTCGGTGCGCCGACCGACCAGCACCACCTGCCAGCCTTCATTCAATAAACCCAAAGCGCAGGCTTGACCAATACCCGAACTGGCACCGGTGACGAGGGCCACTTTTTTCATGAGATGTCTTTCCAATGTGGGGGGAATGGGGTTCAGGCCAAGGCCTCGGAAAAGGCGATTTGGACTTTCAGCGACTGGCTTTTGTCAGCGGCCAAATCAAACGCTTCGAGGGCGCGGTCCATCGGCACGATGCCGGTGATGACCGGTTTGCCGTTGACCAAACCTTCGTTCAAAAAACGCACCGCGGTGGCAAATTCGGCATGAAAGCGGAAGGTGCCGCGCATGTCGATCTCTTTCGCCACCAATTGGGTCATGGGCAGGCTGATGTCCCCGCCCATGCCCACGGTGATCAGCACGCCGCGCGGGACGATGGTGTCAAAGCCCACGCGCAAAGCCGCTTCGCTGCCTGAGGCTTCAAAAACCACATCAAACTGGCCTTTGTCGACCTTGTAACGGTCTAAGGCTTCGGCTTGGGTTTTGAGGTTGATGGTCTCGTCTGCGCCCATCTCCTTGGCGCATTTCAGGGGCAAGTCGGCGATGTCCGCCGCCACGATGCGCGCCGCTCCGGCGCGGCGCAAGGCGCCAATCAACAAGGAACCAATGGGGCCGCAGCCGGTGACCAAAACCTGTTTGCCCAACACACTGCCAGCACGCTGAATGGCGTGCAAGCCAACCGAAAGGGGCTCGGCCAGTGCGGCTTCAGACAAGCTCAGGTGGTCGGCAATCGGGTGGGCTTGGTAACCTTCAATGATGAGCTGCTCGCTGAAGGCCCCTTGAATGTGCGGGAAGGGCATGGCACTGCCATAAAACCGCATGTTCAAGCAGTGGTTGTGTTGACCCGCTTGGCAAAAGCGGCATTGACCGCAAGGGCGAGATGGCGAAATGGCAATGCGTTGGCCTTTTGCGATGCCGGTCACGGCAGCGCCAGAGCTCTCTACCACGCCAGACACCTCGTGCCCCAGCGCAATGGGCTGCTTGATGCGCACCGTGCCAAAACCCCCATGTTGGTAGTAATGCAAGTCAGACCCGCAGATGCCTCCGTAGGCGACATTCACGCGCAGTTGGTGTTCGCCCAAGGCGGGCAACTCGGTGTTTTCAATGCGCAGGTCTTTGGCCGAGTGGCAAACAACAGATTTCATAGCGGGTGGTTGAAAAAAAAGGATTGAATCTTAGAGGGTGGCCGTGACGCCGCCATCCACGTAAAGGATATGGCCATTCACAAAGCGTGACGCATCGGAGGCCAGAAAAACCGCGGCACCGCCGAGGTCTTGCACATCGCCCCAACGGCGACTGGGGGTGCGGCCGATCAACCAACTGCTGAAGGCCGGGTCGTCGACCAATTTTTGGTTCAACTCGGTTTTGAAATAGCCCGGCCCAATGCCGTTGATGGTCAGACCAAATTGGCCCCAATCGATGGCCATGCCCTTGGTCAGCATTTTCACGGCGCCTTTGGTGGCGGCGTAGGGCGCGATGCCCGGACGGCCCAACTCGCTTTGGACCGAGCAGATGTTGATGATCTTGCCGCGACCCCGGGGAATCATTTTTTTAGCCACCGACTGGCCGACAAAATACACGCTGTCCAGGTTGGTCTGCATGATGGTGCGCCAATCGCGGTCATCGTATTCGTGCAAAGGCCCGCGAATCTGCATGCCGGCGTTGTTCACCAAAATATCGATCGGCCCCTCGGTCTCGATCTGGTCCACGGCCTCGCGCACACGATCGGCGTCGGTCACATCAAAGACCGACGTGCTGACCGAAAACCCCTTTGTTTTCAAAGACAGCGCCGCCGCCGCCACTTTGCTGGCGGTGCGCCCGTTCAGCACCACATGCGCGCCCGCTTGGGCCAAGGCTTCGGCCAAGGCCAAGCCAATCCCGGCCGATGAGCCGGTGATCAGGGCGCGACGCCCGGTGAGTTGGAAAGATTCTAAAACGTTCATTTCATCAGCAACCATTTCAGCGGCACCATCACCAAGCTCGGGAAGGCAATGAGTGAACCCATGACCACAACCTGAGAAATCAGGAAAGGCATCACGCCTCGAATCACATCGTGCATCGGGATTCGTCCCACGCCGCACACCACGTTGAGCACTGTCCCTACCGGCGGGGTGAGCAAGCCAATGGCGTTGTTCATGATGAAGAGCACGCCGAAGTAAACGGGATCAATGCCGGCCTCGCGCACCAAGGGCATGAGCACGGGGGTCAAGATGAGCACAGTGGGGGCAAAGTCCAAGGCGGTGCCGACCACCATCACCAGCAGCATCAACATGACCATCAGCAGAGTTTTGTTGTCGATGAAGGGGCGCAAAATCTCGACGATTTGAGCCGGAATATTGGCGATCGTGATGAGCCATGCAGAGACCAAGGCGGCGGCCACCAGGAACATCACCACCGAAGATGTTTTAGCGGCTGCCAAGATGATTTTGTAAAGGTCTTTGAACTTGATTTCACGGTAAATGAACAAGCCGACAAACAAGGAATACACCACGGCCACCACCGCCGCTTCAGTGGGGGTGAAGATGCCCATCTTCATGCCGCCGATGATGGTGATGGCGAGCAAGTAAGACCAAAAGGCATTGATGGTCACAGAAATGCGCTTTTTGAAAGGCACTTTTTCAGCCACCACCACATTGTCTTTGCGGGCCACGATCCACCAAGTCACGATCAGGGCAAAACCCATCATGAGGCCCGGGAAAATACCGGCCATGAAGAGCTTGGAGATAGAGACCCCCCCGATCACGCCGAACAAGATGAACCCAATGGAGGGGGGAATGACCGGCGCAATGATGCCGCCCGCCGCAATCAAACCCGCCGAGCGGTCCATGCGGTAACCGGCATCGCGCATCATGGGCATCAGGACTGCGGCCAAGGCCGCTGTATCGGCCACCGCCGAGCCCGACAAACTGGCCATGACAATCGCCGCAAAGACTGCCACGTAACCCAGGCCCCCGCGAAAGTGGCCCACCCACACCATGGCCGAATTGACAATGCGCCGACTCATGCCGCCGGCGTTCATTAACTCGCCGGCCAACATGAAGAAGGGCACGGCCATCAAGGGGAAGTTGTCGGCGCCGTTGATCAGGTTTTGCGAAACAATTTGGGTGTCAAAGTTGTCCAGATGAAGCATCAAGGCCACGCCCGACACGATGAGCGAAAAAGCCAAGGGCATGCCCAAGGCCATGGCCGCCAACAGCGACACGATAAAAACGAGTACGGTCATTTGCTGGACTCCTGGGTGTGCGCAGTCACGATTTCTTCGGAGTCTTGCACTTGGATCAAATCACCTTCATTGAATTGGCCTTTGGCCAGATGGACGAGTTTGCCCAAGATCATCAGGCCCATCGACACGCTGGTGATGTAACCCACCCCATAGACCCAGCTCATGGGGATGCCGGTCACCGCTGAGGCTGTGGTGGCGTTGATGCCGTGTTGTTTCAAGGTGCCATAAAACATGAGCACACAGCAACCGAGCATCAGTAAATTTGAAATGGCGAATGCTATTTTTTTGCCACGCAGGCTGAGCTTGCGCACGATGGAGTCCAGCCCCAAATGGCCGTTTTCTCGCATGGTGACAATGGCGCCAAGAAACGTGATCCAGATGAACAAAAACCGCGACAACTCTTCCGAGCTGATGATGCCGTCGTTGAAGCCGTAGCGCAGCACCACGTTGCCAAACACCATGATCACCATGGCGGACAGCATGATGACCAGTGTGAACTCGGCCAGCTTGAAGAAGAGGTCATTGATTTTTTTCATAGGGCAATCAAAAAAAGCCCCCTCCGAGGAGGGGGCGTGAACTCACTCAAAACGTCACTTGGTGTCTTCGATGGCCTTGAGCAGCGCAGGACCGTTTTTCTCACCAAAAGTTTTGGCAATTTCGGCCGAGACAATTTTCTGGAACGGGGCCATGTCCACGTTCTCAATCACTTGCATGCCCGATTTCTTCAAATCGGCCACCACTTTGCCCGCGTTTTGTGCGTTCAAGTTGCGCTGGAAAGTCGCCGCTTCACGGGCGGCATCCACCACAATCTTTTGGTAGTTGGCAGGCAGGCTGTCGAATTTGGCTTTGTTCATGGCCACCACCAGCGGTGAGTACACGTGGTTGCTCACGGTCAGGTGTTTTTGCACTTCGTAAAACTTGGAAGACCAAGTCACGTTGATGGGGTGCTCTTGTGCGTCAAAGGTGCCGGTTTCCAAAGCGGTGTACAGCTCAGCGATTGGCATGGGCGAGGGGTTCATGCCCAACAGTCTGAACGCTTGGATGTGGTACGGGTTGGGGGTTGAGCGGATCTTCAAACCCTTGAGGTCATCGGGCTTGGTGACGGGACGCTTGTTGTTGGTGAAGGCGCGCCAGCCGTTTTCCCAATAGGCCAGACCCTTCAAGCCGTGCGGGGCCAACTCGTTCAAAACGCCGGTGCCCACAGCGCCGTCCAGCACGTTGTAGGCGTGTTGGGCACTGCGAAACACAAAGGGCAACTCCATGGCCGCGGTGTTGGGCACGATGCCGTTAAAGTTAGAGGCGCCGCTGGAGACGATGTCGATCGTGCCCCCGCGAGTGCCGTTGATCATGGCCGCGTCATTGCCCAATTGGTTGGCCGGGAAGATGGTGATTTCCACATCGCCGTTGGTGCGTTGCTTCACCAGCTCGGCCAATTTCATGGCGGCAGCGTGTTGGCCATCGGTGGTGTTGACCGCGTGACCCATCTTCAGGTTGAACTTGCTGGCGTAGGCGCTAGAGCCGACGGCAGCTACGAGGCAGGCGAGAAGGATGCGAGAAATTTTCATGGTGTTGTCTCCTGGTTGAAAAAATGGTCGTTGAAAGAACTCAATCGGTGGGCAGCGCGTATTCGTCCGCGCTGAAGACGGTGTGAAAAACGGTGCCATCGAACATGGCAATCAAATCTTTTGAAACTTCGCGGCTTTCCAGGCGCACGGCCGAGGCCAAGGCGATCTCGATCGATTCGCGGCTGGGGTAGCGCACCGACAAGACCATGCCAAAGTGCGGGTCCGACACATCGCTCTCGACTTGGCGCAGCACGCGAACCTCTTGTGCACCGGGAAAGCGTGTCCACAAGGGCACGAGTTTTTCTCGGATGTAGCGGTTGAAGGCGTCCTCCATACCGGGTTTCACTTGGCCTTGAAAAAATGCACAGCGGATGAACATGGGGGCTTTCTTAAGGGTCAAAGGGCAGGGTGCCGCAGGGTCTGCAAGGCTTGCAGCGCCGCTTGGACCATGGTTTGCACGGGTTCGGTGATGGGCAGATGGATGACATCGGTCTCATCGGCTTGGGGTTTTTCGAGGGTCCGAAACTGGCTGTCCAGCAGGCCGGGTTGCATGTAATGCCCCACCCGTTGTTGCATGCGTTTTTGAATCAGTTCGAAATCGCCATCGAGAAAAACAAAACACACATCGCCGGCTTGCTCACGCAGGCGGTCGCGGTAGCTGCGTTTGAGTGCCGAGCAAGCCACCACGCGACCCTGCTCATGCGGCGTTGACAAATACTGGCCAATGCGGTCCAGCCAAGGCCAGCGATCGGCATCGTCAAGTGCAATGCCGGCGCGCATTTTGGCCACGCTGGCCGGCAGGTGCAGGTCATCGCCATCGACCATGTCGAGGCCCAATTGGCTGCCCAAAGCAGTGGCCATGGTGGATTTGCCGCAGCCCGAAACCCCCATCACGATGAGGCGCAAGGCAGAGGGTGTCGTCATGGCTTGCACGTCTTTACTTTTGCATTGCGGCGCATTCGGGCACCGGTGTGCGCAAGGGCTGGCCTGTTGTCCCCGCCTGCATATTGGCGAAGGCCAAATCGGCCATGGCCTGACGGGTTTCACGGGTCGCGCTGGCCATGTGCGGTGTCAGCACCACATTCGACATGCGCCAAAGCGATTCGGGCACCTGCGGTTCGTTCGCAAAAACGTCCAAGCCGGCCCCCGCGATGGTGCCGTTTTGCAGCGCCTCCACCAAGGCGGCTTCGTCCACCACACTGCCTCGCGCCACATTGATCAGATAGCCTTTGGGGCCCAAGGCTTTCAATACTTCGGCGTTGATCAGGTGCTTGGTGCCCGCGCCGCCGGGCGTGATGACGACCAGAAAATCCACTTGCGAAGCCAAGGCGGCCGCAGAGGCAAAAAACGGAAAGCCGGAATCTGTTTTTTCGCTGCGTGCGGTGTAGGCCACATGCATACCAAATCCCATGGCGCGTCGCGCAATGGCTTTGCCAATGCGTCCCAAACCCACAATGCCCAAGCGCGCGCCCGAGACCTTGCGGCCCAAGGCCATGGGGCCCGACGGCCATTGGCCCGCGCGCACAAATTGGTCTGCCTGCGGTATTTGTCGAGCCACGGACAAGACCAAACCCAGGGCCAAGTCGGCCACGTCATCGGTCAACACGTCGGGGGTGTGCGTCACGGGAATGCCGTGCTCGAGGGCAGCGGCGACATCCACGCCGTCATAGCCCACACCAAAGACCGAGACCACTTTGGCATTGGGCAATTGCGACAGCAGGCTGCGCGGCACACTCGCCTCACCGGTGCCCGCCACGCCCATGATGCGCGGCGCCAAAGCGGCAAAAGCAGCAGGGTCGGTCACATGGGTCCGGTCGTGCACGGTGTACACCGTTTCCAGGGCCTGTTGGTAGAAGGGGTGGAGTTTTGCAACCGCCAAGATGTCGTGTTTGGACAAGTCAATTTTCCTGATGCAGACAGTTTGGGATAGCGCTGTCCAAGAGGGGTAAAAAAAAGCGAAAAACAGAAAAATTCTTAATTCAGGTGGTTTTGGCAATTTCCAAATTAAGGCATTCCCTGCATCCCAATCACTGGGATAGCGCTATCCTAGCGAACCCGATTGGCCCATTTTCTACGGATTAACCCTTGCCGCCACCCGTTTTACCCCCCAAGAGTCACCGTTCCACCGGTCGCGTGACCTTGAGCGATGTGGCCCGCGCAGCGGGCGTCAGCCCCAGCACGGTGTCGCGTGCCTTGCGCGGCGAAAGGTCGGTCGACCCCGCACTGATCGAGCGCGTCACGGCCACATCCCGCTTGTTGGGCTACGTGCCCGACCCGGCGGCACGGGCCTTGGCCTCGCAGCGCAGTGACCACGTGGCGATTTTGATTCCTTTGCTGTCAAACGCCTTGTTTGTGGATTTGCTCGAAGCCGCCCAAACCACTTTGCGTGCCGCTGGCTACCAAACCCTGATGGGCGTGACCCATTACGACGCCAGCGAAGAAGAACAGTTGTTGCGAGAGCAGTTGTTGCACCGGCCTGCGGGTTTGTTGGTCACCGGTTTGGACCACAACGACGCGACCCGCAAATTGATGGAGAGCAGCCAAGTGCCTTGCGTGCACTTGATGGATTTGCCTTCTGGCGACAGCGCCGAGGGCCCGTATTGCGTGGGTTTTCGCCAGACCCAAGCAGGCGCCGCCATGACGCGGCACCTCTTGTCCAAGGGCCACCGGCGCATTGCATTTGCTGCCGCCCAACTCGATCCCAGGGTGATGCAACGCCTGTACGGCTGGCGCAGTGCCTTGCAAGAAGCGGGTCTTTATGAGGTCACTTTGGAGTGGCTCAACCCGGCGCCGTCGTCGCTGGCCTTGGGCGGCGTTTTGTTTGAGCAAATCATGCAGCAACAGCCGGCGGTGGACGCCATCTTTTTTTGCAACGACGACTTGGCGCAAGGCGCTTTGATGGCGGCCTTGCGTCTGGGCATCGCCGTTCCAGACCGAGTGGCAATCGCGGGCTTCAATGATTTGACTGGAAGCGACCAAATGTTGCCCTCGCTCACGACCGTGCGCACCCCACGTGCCCAAATTGGCCAGGCGGCTGCCCAAATGCTGCTGGCCTTGATGCGGGGTGAAGAGCCCGAGACGGCGCGATTGGATCTGGGCTTTGAAATCATCCAACGCCAAAGCACCTGAAGCCCAAAACTCGCGAGGGCCGAAGCACGCGCGCGTCCCAGATCATGAGGGCTTGGTCAGTCCCTTTTTACGGCAGGACAGCCGCTGATCAAGTCGGTCCGTGCAGCACGTTGAGCAAGGGCTCGCCCCGACTCAAGCGCCCGATGTTGTCGGCCAGTGTGGCTTGTCGGCGTTGCACCGTGCCTTGTGTCCAGCCCGACATGTGGGGGGTCATGAGCACATTGTCCAAGGCCGCAAAGTCAAATTGCGAGGGCGCGCATTCGGCTTGCGTGGGGCTGGGGTATTGGTACCAAGTGTCGATCACGGCACCGGCGATGTGGCGATGCCGCAAAGCCTCGTAAAGGGCTTTTTCATCGACCACAGAACCCCGACCCACATTCAGCAAAACGGCATCTGGCCGCATGGCCGCCAGCGCTTCGGCGTTGACAAGCCCTTGCGTGTTGGCTGTTAAGGGCAGGCTGACCACCACCGCATCACACGAACCCATGAACGCCTTCAATTCGGTGAGGGCCCAGCTGTGGTCCACCGCCGCATGGCGTACGGCACTGCGATTGGCCACATGCACCCGCATGCCCATGGCTTTGGCGCGCAAAGCGATGGTTTGCGCAATGTGGCCAAAGCCGAGCAAGCCCAGCGTTTGTGCACCCAGCTCGGTGCGCAAGGCATCAGGGCGACCCGCCCAATAAGTCCAGCGTTGTTGGCGCAAGTCTCGGTCAGCCACGGCCAAGGGCACATGGCGCATCAGCAAGGCAGCAATCACATATTCAGCGATGGCGTTTTCGTGGCCAAAACAATTGGCCAAGGTGCAATTGGCCGGCAGCAAGCTGGTGTCAATGGCATCGGTGCCCGCAGCAGGCGCATGGAACAAACGCGCCTTGCCCGGCACGGGCATGCTGGCATTGAGCTTGATGCCAATGACCACATCGGCAGATTCATAGTGCGCGCGCTCGCCCGCTTGGTCGAGTGCATCACTCAGGTCAAACACCTGGTGCTGTGGGCTGATCAGCTGTTCAAAGCCTTGCCGAAAGTTGGCGGCGTTTTGACCATGGAAAACAATTTTCAAAGATGAAGCAGTCATGGGGTGTTGCCAAAAGGCGTGCAGAGGTCCGGGTGCTGGGCACTATGCCAGAAGCCAAGACCATGCCCTGTCCCGCGTGCAGCCGATTCAAAAGCTCAGCGACAATCGGCCCTTCAATTGTTGACCGAGATGCACACCATGGCCCAGTTAAAAAAAGTCATTCTCTTCACCGACACCGATGGCCGCGCCCGCTTTCGCGATGAGTGGGTGCCACTGACCGAGGGCACGCCTCAAAGCCAGTTGTCAGCGTTGATGGCCGCCACGGCGTGTCAGTTGCGTCAAAGTCCGGTGGGTTTTCGCAGCACCTTTCACTGCACGGGCCATCCACAGTGGTTGTTTGTGTTGGGGGGGCAAATGGAAATTTTTTTACAAGACGGCAGCTCGCGCGTGTTCGGGCCCGGTGAATTTTTTTACTCGGCCGACACCTTGCCCGACGGCGCTACGTTTGACCCCAGCGTGCATGGCCATTGGAGCCGCCAAGTGGGCCCCGAGCCTTTGGTGACCTTGTTTGTGCGCGATTGAGATTGCGAAAAAAGCTTCTTCATTCACCCAAAAAAAGAGCCAGCATCTGCGGGCTCTTTTGCTTTGAAAGTCTCTGAGGTTCAACGGCCAAAGCCACGGCCACCGCCGCCGCCGCCGCCATTTCCCCCGCGGTTGCCACCGCCGTAGCCGCCACCGCCATGGCGCTTGCCGCCGCTGGCCAAACTGTCAATGCTGGTGCGGGTGGGATCAGGTTGACCGCTGCTGCGCACCGGCTTGCGGTTGGGCAAATCCAGGCGAGCAAACTGGGTGGTTTTTAAGGGATCGATGTGGCGAGGCAATTCGTCGCCATCCAAACGGCGACGGTCTTGGCTGCCACCTTGACCCCCTTGACCGCCACGGCCGCGACCTTCTGGACGCGGGCCCCGTGGGGCTGGACGGCCTTGGCCATCCGCGCGGTTGTCAAAACGGGGATCCCCACGTTGCTCTTGGCCACGACCGCCATCACGCCCACCTTCTCGGCGGCCCTCACCTTGACCTTCAAAGCGGGGTGCACCTTGTGGGCCATTGCGTCGGGAGGGGGGTGGGCCGTTGCGCGAGGGACGAGCCGATCCTTGGCCTTCCCCGCGGCCTTGGCGTGCGCCGCCGCCACCGCCGTTACCGCCATTGCCGCCTGCGGCTTTGTTGTCGCGAATGCGTTGCATCATGTCTTGGCGAGCGGCCTTGGCCGCAGCCGCCATGACTTCGCGGCTGGGCGGTTTGCCCGCGCCGCCCCACAAGGTCTGACGGCCCATGGCAATGGGCTCGGCCACTTCACCGGCATCGGGGCCAAAGCCCTCGAGCATTTGCACAGGAATTTCTTGCTTGGTGAAGCGCTCGATGTCCATCATGAAGCCTTCTTCGTCCAAGCACACCAGGCTCACGGCCTCGCCGCTGGCGCCAGCGCGACCGGTACGGCCAATGCGGTGCACATAGTCTTCAGAGACATTGGGAATCTCGTAATTGACCACGTGTGGCAAATCTTCGATGTCGATGCCGCGCGCCGCAATGTCGGTGGCCACCAAGGCGCGGATCTCGCCACTCTTGAAGCCGGCCAAGGCTTGGGTGCGTGCGGTCTGGCTCTTGTTGCCGTGCAAGGCCATGGCCTTGACGCCGTTTTTGGTCAAAAAGTCGGCCACATTGTTGGCGCCAAACTTGGTGCGTGTGAACACCAAGACTTGGCTCCAGTCGTGCTTTTGGATGATGTGCAACAGCACGTCTTTTTTCTTGTTGCGTCCGACCGGGTGAATCACTTGGGTGATGCGTTGAACGGTGGTGTTGCTCGGGGTGACTTGAATGCTCTGCGGGTTTTGCAGCAGGTTGCCCGCCAATTCGCGGATCTCGTCGCTAAAAGTGGCCGAGAACAGCAGGCTTTGCTTTTCTTTGGGCACCAGCGCCAATACTTTTTTCACGTCGTGGATGAAGCCCATGTCCAACATCCGGTCGGCTTCGTCCAAGACCAAAATTTCGATGCTCGACAAGTCCAAGAAACCTTGGCCTTGCAAGTCCAGCAAGCGGCCGGGGGTGGCCACCAAAATGTCCACGCCACGTTTGATTTTGTTGATTTGCGGGTTCATGCCCACGCCGCCAAAGATCACGGTGGAGTCGAGCTTGAGGTATTTGCCATAGTCGCGCACCGACTCTTCGACCTGGGCGGCCAATTCGCGGGTGGGTGTCAATACCAAGGCGCGGATGGCTTTGCCGCCAAAGCGATTTTGGCCCGCTTCGCTCAGGCTCAGTTTGTGCAGCAAGGGCAGGGTAAACGCAGCCGTTTTGCCGGTGCCGGTTTGTGCCCCTGCCAGCAAGTCTTGTCCGGCCAGAACGGCGGGAATGGCTTGGGCTTGAATGGGAGTGGGGGTGTCGTAGCCGAGTTCGCGCACGGCTTGCATGATGGCCGGGGCCAGATTCAATTCTTCAAAGTTCATTTCATCGAGCGCCATCTCCGGCGCAGGTCTCGGCTCATTCAACTGCTGTTGGCAGTTACCAGTGTTGGCCGATAGGTCTTGGGGTGGGCATGGAAACCGCAGGCGCTTGTTTTGAGCGTTGCCTGGATCAGGCCCCAGCAGAAGTGCTGATGTTGTGGCAACTGGAGGCCGCAACGAAGCAGATTGTCGCACAAAGCCAATCTCTTCCCCACACGGCTTCATTCGTGTCTTGTTGTCACTTGCGGGTCATGGGTTCAAACCCCAATTCAAAGTGCGCGCGCGGGGTTCTAGACTGCATGCGGCTTCATCCACACACCTGCCCTGAATTAACCGAAATACCCATGAAACACTTTGACCATCGCCGCCACTTTTTGAAAGCCGCCAGCGCCGTGGCGACCACCAGTGTTTTGGGCTCAGCGTGGGCACAAGCGGGCAAATGGCCCGCGAAACCGATTCGCATTGTGGTGGCCTTTCCACCCGGCGGCTTGACCGATGCTTTGGCACGCAGCTACGGCGAACACCTGTCTGGCAAGTTGGGCGTGCCCGTGGTGGTGGACAACAAGCCGGGCGCCGGCGCCATCATTGGCATCGATGCGGCGGCCAAATCTCCGGCGGATGGTTACACGTTGGTCATGAGCACTTCGGGCACGTTTTGGCAAAACCGCATCTTGTATTCCAAGTTGCCCTACAACCTCGACAAAGACCTGACCCCGGTCACCGTGTTCCCGTCGGGCCCCTTGGTGGTGGGAATCCACGACAAAATCCCGGCCAACAACATGGCCGAGTTTGTGGCCTGGGCCAAAAAGAACCCCACTTCCATGGGCACTTACGCCCCAGGTTCTTACCCGCACATGGTGGCCGATCAGACCAACCGCACCCAGGGCACACAAATCCAGTCGGTGCATTACCGGGGTGAGGCCCCGATGTGGCTGGATGTGGCTTCAGGCCAGTTGCAAGTGGCCGTGGGCAGCTATTTGGCTTTCAATGCCGTGGCCTCACGGGGCGTGCGCCCAATTGGCGTGACCGGCAGTTACCGCTCGCCCAAGTTGCCCAACGTGCCCACCCTGATGGAGCAGGGCGACACTGCCAAGCTGGTCACTCTAGAAGGGGGCTTGCCCTTGATGGCCCCCACCGGCACCCCTGAAGCGGTGTTGAAGCTGTTGGCCGATGAAGCCGTGGCCTGGTCCAACACCGACAAAGCCGCCAAGTTGCGCGAAACCTTTGCCATTCCCAACAAGCCGAAAAATTTGGCGGGTACCCGCAAAGACTGGGAGGCCGAAGTACCCGTCTGGATCAAGCTGGCGGTGGATTTGGGTATCAAGCTCGATTGATCGGGCGGTGTAGGCTGAAAATGGTTTCAAGCTGAAAAAGGTTTCAAGCCTGACCTCTTGCCTTGCGGACCAATCTGCCCATGCAGAAGTCGCGGTTTAATCTCGGCTTATGAGCAAAACAGACCAGATGAGTTTTTTCGGTTTCGAGCCCGAAGCCGGTGGGAAACCCGCCAAACCGGCCAAGGCCACGCCAGCGGTCAGCCCAACCGCCGCTTCAGTTCCCGCTGCTAAATCCACAGCCATGTCGACAGGGGAGCTGGCAACGGATGCCCAACCTAAGGATGCCGAAGCCATGGCCCAAGCGTTGGCGCAGCACCCCGACTTTCGGGTTTTGCGCCGCTTGGTGCCGCAAACCGACTACGGCAATGCGCAGGGCCAAGCGACACAGCGCGTGATCGTGCTCGACACCGAAACCACCGGGCTCGACAGCAAAAGCGAAAAAGTGATCGAGCTGGCCATGTTGTCGGTGTTGGTGGACAGCGCCACCGGTTTACCGGTCGGTCCGGTCACGGTTTATGAGTCGTTTGAAGACCCCGGCAAACCGATTCCGCCACACATCACCGAGATCACGGGCATTGACGACAGCATGGTCAAGGGACAGCGCATCGACGATGCCGCCGTGACCGCGCTGGTGCAAGCGGCCGATTTGGTTGTGGCGCACAACGCTGGCTTTGATCGCCCGTTTGTCGAGGCGCGCTGGCCCGTGTTCGCGGGCAAAGCGTGGGCTTGCTCATTCATGGGCATCGATTGGAAAAAAGAGGGCAGCGGCTCGGCGAAGCTGGAGTTTTTGGCGTCCGAGCGCGGTTGGTTTTACGACGCACACCGGGCACAGGTGGACTGCCATGCGCTTTTGCAGGTGTTGGCGTCGCCCTTGGCCGATGGGCAAACAGGGTTGTCGCGCTTGTTGGCGGGGGCAGACCAGACGCGCTACAAACTGCGCGCCACAGGCGCACCCTTTGAGTCCAAAGACAAGCTCAAAGCGCGCGGCTACCGTTGGGACGGCGAGGGCCGCGTGTGGTGGTGCAGTGTGGCCTCAGACGAATTGTTGGACGCCGAATGCGCTTGGCTGCGGGCCGAGGTGTATGGCCAGCGCAGCGCGCGCGTGCAACTCGAAGCCATGGACAGCCGGGTCCAGTTTTCCAACCGTTCGGGTCTGCTGAGCGATCGGTCGGTTTGATTTTTGCAGGGCTCGCCTGACAAGCTGGGATAATGCCGAGTTGCACACGCCGCGCCTGACTTCAGTGCAGGCTTGCGGTGCAGAGCCCACACCCTTGGGGTGCTGGGTCTCTGCCTCCATTTATTCAGGGTGATTCATGGCTCAATACGTATTTTCGATGAACCGGGTTGGCAAGATCGTGCCGCCTAAGCGTCAAATTCTCAAAGACATTTCGCTGTCTTTCTTCCCCGGCGCCAAGATTGGCGTGCTGGGCACCAACGGTTCGGGCAAGTCCACTTTGCTCAAGATCATGGCCGGCATCGACAAAGAGATCGAAGGCGAAGCCATTCCTATGGCGGGCCTGAAGATCGGTTATTTGCCACAAGAGCCCCAACTGGACCCGACTGAAACCGTGCGCCAATCGGTGGAAAACGGCATGGGCGAGATCAAAGCCGCGCAGGCCCGCCTGGAAGAGGTGTATGCCGCTTACGCCGAAGAAGACGCTGACTTTGACGCTTTGGCGGCTGAGCAGGCCAAGCTGGAGGCAATCATCGCCACCGCCGGCGATGCCTCGGACCACCAACTTGAAATCGCCGCCGACGCACTGCGCCTGCCCCCATGGGACGCCGTGATCGGCAACCTCTCGGGCGGTGAAAAACGCCGTGTGGCACTCTGCCGTTTGCTGCTGTCGCGCCCCGACATGTTGCTGCTGGACGAGCCGACCAACCACTTGGACGCCGAATCGGTGGATTGGCTGGAGCAGTTTTTGCAGCGCTTCTCGGGCACCGTGGTGGCCATCACCCACGACCGTTACTTCTTGGACAACGCCGCCGAGTGGATTTTGGAACTCGACCGTGGCCACGGCATCCCCTACAAAGGCAACTACTCCAGTTGGCTGGAGCAAAAAGAAGCCCGATTGGAGCAAGAGCAGCGCACCGAAGACGCCCGCACCAAAGCCATGAAGAAAGAATTGGAGTGGGCCCGCGCCAACCCCAAAGGCCGTCAAGCCAAGAGCAAGGCCCGTTTGGCCCGCTTCGAAGAGCTGAGCGACTACGAATACCAGCAACGCAACGAAACACAGGAAATTTTCATTCCGGTGGCCGAGCGTCTGGGCAACGAGGTGTTTGAGTTCAACAACGTCAGCAAGTCGTTTGGCGACCGCATGCTGATCGACAACCTGAGCTTCAAAGTACCTGCGGGCGCCATTGTGGGCATCATCGGCCCGAACGGTGCCGGTAAGTCGACGTTGTTCAAACTGATCTCGGGCCGTGAGCAACCTGACAGTGGTGAAGTCAAGATTGGCCAGACCGTGAAGATGGCCTTTGTGGACCAGAACCGCGACGACTTGGACAACAACAAAACCGTCTGGGAAGACGTCTCGGGCGGCTTGGACATCATCAACGTGGGCAAGTTCCAGATGGCCAGCCGTGCGTATTGCGGCCGCTTCAACTTCAACGGCGGCGACCAGCAAAAGAAGGTCGGCATGTTGTCGGGTGGTGAGCGCGGCCGTTTGCACCTGGCCAAAACGCTGATCGAAGGCGGCAACGTGTTGTTGCTGGACGAACCCTCCAACGACTTGGACGTGGAAACTTTGCGTGCGCTGGAAGACGC
>JACCEB010520640.1_pt1 | contig 31158 bp, 34 predicted proteins | sample 7454761 | NCBI WGS metagenome assembly JACCEB01 (sample SAMN15323454, study PRJNA562643) | freshwater metagenome | isolation source: river surface water | place: USA:Blue River Watershed | collected 2017-08-18
GCCGGATATGGGTTTAATTGCACACGAACTTCAAGAAATATATCCATTTTTAGTAAATGGAGAGAAGGATGGTGCAAAACACCAAAGTATAAATTATACCAGTTTAATCGCATTGTTAATAAAAGAAGTCCAAGAATTAAAAGAAAAAGTAAAACAACTAGAAAAAAGTAGTTTTGAAATTTAAATATTTTGCATAAAATTATAAAATTGATTTATTATTACTTTCAATTATAAATAAGTATAAATAAGTATAAATGGATCTTTCAATAGAGCAACAATTATCATTTGATAAATATGTTCAAGGTCATAACATATTTATTACTGGACCAGGCGGTTCAGGTAAATCGGCGCTAATTAAAATAATACATAAACACGCATATAACCAATTCAAGGATATACAAGTGACCGCTCTTACAGGATGTGCGTCTGTTTTATTAAATTGTAGGGCTAAAACATTGCATTCTTGGGCAGGAATTGGATTAGGAAATGGTACAACAGAACAACTTATAACAAAAATAAAAAAAAATAAGTTTGCCAAGGCATCTTGGAAAAAAACGGATATTTTAGTCGTTGATGAAGTGAGTATGCTCTCCTTGAAATTGTTTAATATGTTAAATGATATAGGAAAGGCTGTTCGAGGAAATTCTAGACCATTTGGCGGAATCCAGTTGATATTTTCAGGAGATTTCTTTCAATTACCTCCAGTTGGTGATAATTCAGAACCTGATACACAGAGGTTCTGTTTTGAAAGCGAAGAATGGAATACGGTATTCCATAGAGATTGTCAAATTCAATTAGTAAAAATTTTTAGACAAACTGATGACACCTACACAAATATTTTAAATCAAATACGAGAAGGTAAAATAAAGCGAAAATCTAATGATTTGCTCATACAATATGTAGGTCGTCCCTTTGATCCTAACCTAGTCGCTGAACCAACAAAATTATATCCTACACGCAACAAGGTAGAAAATATAAATAATACTAAAATGTCTGCTCTAAACGGTGCAGAAAAAGAATATAAAATAAAATATTTGAAGGATCTTGAAATGACTAAAAACGATAGAAATAAACGTCTAGAATATAGTGATAAAGATGTTCAGATGGAATTAGATTTCTTAGCAAATAATCTTATTTGCGATAAAGAAATGAAATTAAAAGTAGGCTCACAAGTGATGTGTATTGTGAATATACAATCAGATACAGGTATTGAAATTTGTAATGGAAGTCAAGGTATTGTTACAGATTTTTGTGAAATTACAGGATGTCCTCGAGTTAAATTCAATAATGGTATAGAACGTGTCATGATACGCAATGTATGGGCGAGTGATAAAATTCCTGGTATAGGCGTTTCACAGGTTCCACTCATTTTAGCGTGGGCATTGACAATTCATAAATCTCAGGGAGCAACGATGGATACTGCAGAAATTGATGTAGGAAGTGGAATATTTGAATGTGGTCAAACATACGTTGCACTATCTAGAGTAAAAAGTTTGGATGGATTATATCTCACTTCATTTGACGCAACAAAAATAAGAATTAATAAAAAGGTCAAAGAATTTTATGAATCGATGACAATATATCATACTAATAAACAAAATAGTAGCGTAAAAATAGATCAAGATAAAGAGCTTGTAGAAGAAACTTATAAAGAAAATAATAATAATAAAGACCAAAATGAAACAGTTAATATAGGAGATACAAAAGTTATAAAATTTAATGGGTTTTGATTAAAATTGATTTTAATATTTCAATATTATTTTTTTTAGTTCTTACATTTCCTATAACTTTAAATATTCTATCATATGTTTCTGGATCCAATTCACAAAAATTTATAAATTGTCCGCAATATGTATCGATTATAGGCTCTATTATTTCGTAAATTTCTTTAATATCTTTGTCGAATTTTGTTAACTTGTTTAAATCAAATAAAAGCTCTCGAAATTGTTCCTTTCTTTTCTTCGTTTCACATAAATAGGTATTAAATATGTCATCTTCGTATGATTTATTAATTTCTTCTTGTTCTCTTAATTCCTGTAAACTTAAATATAATGCTTCATCAATCTGTTTATCAAAATCGCTTCTATTATCTTCTATTAATATCTCTTTTTTAACTTCATCTGGTGCACGAATATCTTCATATTCATTCATTGTATATTCCATTTTATAATGTAATATTTAATATTTTATAGTAAATATATAAATCGTTTTAAAAATAAAATTGAAATCGAATACTTTCAAAAAAATAAAACTTAAATACTATTACCATATAACTATCTTTAAAAGTAAAATAAAATGACAGATGTGGCATTATTTAAACCATCCGATAATTGCATTGAGTGCGACAATTCTAATATTATTTGTAATAATATTATTAGAACAAGCCGCGATCGATGTAGCACACCTTCAAATACCGAGAGCAGTGAATTTATTGATAATAAAAATGATAAATTTGAAAATGATGTTAATATAAATATTTATAGATATAAATTTACAGATGAATTCACTAATGAATTATTCAGATTCTCAAAAGTTCATCAATATGATCATAGAAAAGATTTCAAAGAAGCCTGGAATGTATGGGTAGAAGAAAATGAATTTATTGTTACTATTGAAAAACGTAGACTTACAAACTTAGGATATGATGGCAATATTGAAGATAAAATGTTTAAAAGTGCAAGATATTATTTTAGAAAAAAAGGCACTGAAAAAAAAGCACCAGTTGAAAGGCGCATTTATGTTAGTGTTCAAAAGGAACTATTAGATGCAATGGATAATCATATTAAAAGTACTATAAATACCAAGGATTTTAAGCCATCAGATGGCTTTGATGATTTTTGTAAAAACAATATAAATCTTCTTAAAGAAGAAGTAAATAGTCTTTGCCAAAATGGTGTAGTAGATTCGAATGAAATTAAAAAAAAGATAAAGAAAACTTATAAAAATAGGTATTTCTTATTTATTAGTAAATAAAAGTAATAAAGTTAAAATATTCAAACTAAATAAATGACTACAAATATAGAAATATCGAATATTACAAAACATTATTCTCAAAATTTACATAAAAACGATAAAACTCTTGAAAATACATCATATAAAACAAAAATAGTAAAATTATCATTTTATTCTAAAAATGAAGCAGTTATTTGTGATAAAATTAGAAATATACCTTATTATTATAATAATTTTATAATAATTGAAGATTATGATTTTATAAATATAAGTCAGTTAAATGGTAATTCAATTGAAAAACTAATCGTAAATACTTCCCAAAATGAGCAAAAATACCTAGTTTTTAGATATAATAATCATAAAATACTTCATTTTAACGATTTTTTATTTAATTTGCACGATCATAAACAGTTGTTTTTTCATAGTATAGATTCTTTTTCGTATATTTTAAAGAGTTTTATAAAATTAGATGATATAAATATATGTTTTTTTGATTTTTCTCCTCAAAATGTTGTTTTTAATTTTGATTGTGGAGAGAAACCGCAATTGCGAAATTTCCAAAAAAGTTTACAAATAAATACATTAAACGAGAAATATATATCGAATATTATTAAAAAAGTCTCAGATTTCACACATAAACCCTTAGAAGTACACGTTTTATTTTATTTGATTCAAAATGATATTTCTACTATTTCACATCAGTTTATTGAAGAAATTTGTAATGTTTTTGTTAATAATTTATCTATATTATCCTTATTTTCTGATAAATACAAGAATTCTTATTTGGTATCTTGTATTGAATCGTTAAAAAAATATATAAATATGGCTAGATCTGATATTATTTCTGATATTTTAAGTCAAGTCAAAAAATGGGATATATACAGTTTAAGTGTTCTATATTTACATATTTTTGGTAATATTTCTCGTTTTTTCACTCTAAAATCAACATTTATTAATAAAATTACAGTAGAACTTTCAAAAAATATTCACCCAGATCCTTCTAAACGTAATAATTTTAAAAATTTATATGAAAAATATGAAAAATTATTTAGTGAAGAAAAAGAATGGTTTTATGTAAATAAATTAAAATGTAGTACGATAAATGATTTATTTACTTTTTTAGGAAATTAATAAAAATAATATTAAATTTTGTAAAAAACTGTATTATTATTTAATGTCTTCTTCGTTTACGTGTCCCGCCCATAAGAGAAAGACTCATTTTTCTAGATTTTCTAGATTTTCTAGATTTTCTAGTTTTTTTACCCTTTTTAATGCCACTCGCATTAGCAATTTTCATAGATCCATTTTCAGCTTTCATCCTACTAGCGTCTTTTAAAGCATCTTTAAATTCATAACTGTCGTCCTTAGCTTTTCCTTCTGCATATACATTTTTAACAAATATATTCCAATCACTTAATTTTCTACCACCTTGCATATATAATACACAAAGATAAAAAGTGACATATTATTTATTCTAAACTATAAATATTTATTTTGCGAACAAATATATAATTTTTAAACAAGTATATTATAATGGAAACAAGTTTTGATTTAGATGTTAATAATTATACAACCGATGATTTGATAAATTTTTTTAAATTGGAAAAAACATATAATCTGGATGATTTAAAAACAAAAGAAGACGACTTATCTACAGAAATACTGGCTACAAGCGGCGCTATTTATAATCCGAAATATAAATTAGATATTATTAATTTTATAAAATTAGCCAAGGATGTTTTAACTAGTTTTTATTACGATAAAGAGTCTGAAAAGGAGATGAATAAGAATATAAATAGATATTTTAATAAAGGAAGGGATCCCAGAGTTGGTAAGATAATAAACCCACTATCTCCTCATCAAGCATTGGAGAGACAAATAGTACCTCCTGAATCTGTAAATGGTTACAATAATGATTCAATTACAACAGTGTATATGTTTAATACAATAACAAGAAATGATTATTTTAATACAGTGTCTTCTAATTCAACATTTGAGTTACCATTACGTTGGAAAGATGTCATTTCAATATCATTATCATCCGCAAATATTCCAAATGTTATGTATGCATTTAATGAAGAAGAACAAACAAATAAGATATATATTGAAGAAAATGGAACAGGACTTTCAGGTATTGTCACATTACCTGAAGGAAATTATACTCCATATGCAATAGATACAAAAATTCCGGTTTTTAATAGTTTGGTTGGTGCTAGTTTTCCAGATATATTAACAAAAGTAATTAATGAACAAATATTAGGTATAAATGATCCCAATTTATACAGATTTTTTGTAGATATAAGTTTATCTACTCGTAAAACAACTATACGAAATACTACATATACATTTACAATGAATACAGTTAAACACCAAGAAAGTAGATGCGGTCAATATTCAACAGTTTTTTTGGATGAAAGATATGACAATTATATTGATAAAAAGGATATTCCAAGAGCTAAATATTTTCAGACATTGGGGTTTTTGATGGGTTATACAAATATTTATTATGAAGGAAGTTATTCATATACTTCTGAATCAATATTTAATAATAATTATTCTGATTATTTATATTTTGCTATGGATGATTTTACGGGTTCTCAAACAGTAAGTAACACCATAGGTATTTTAAGTGATTCTGGTATGATAGATGGGAATATATTAGCTGTTATACCAATAAATAGTAATTTATTTACAACAACATTTGACAATAATTCAAATTTTATTTATAAAAAGAGAGAATATTTTGGTCCTGTTGATATATCAAAAATAACTATTAGATTGTTAAACCAGAAGGGTAATTTAGTAAATTTACACGAAAGTGATTTTAGTTTTAGTTTACAGGTTAAAACAATATATAATTTAAGTCAAAACAGCAAGTTTAATTTACGTACAAATACACCATTTTAATTACATATTTTAAATAAAATTGAATTAAAATATGCATACATTAATTTAATAACAATTAATAACTAAAATGGTAAAGAATACAACTGGTGGAAATAAATCAAAAGGTTTTGCACGTAAGGACATTATGGTTAAAAACAATAATGCATTAAGAGTTTCAGAAGATGAAGCAGAAGTATATGTGCAAGTTACTAAGATCTTTGGCGGTGCTAGTTGTCAAGTGATCAACTTAAAAGGAGACACGCTTCTATGTCATATAAGAGGTAAATTTCGAGGACGTGGTAAACGTGATAATTTTATTGGTATAGGTACTTGGTTACTTGTTGGTTTAAGAGAATGGGAAAAGGAGCCTGCGCCAGGTAAATCATTAAATTGTGATGTTATAGAAGTTTATAGTGATTCTGATAAAGCTAGATTAAAAAATAATGTAATGAGTATAAATTGGACTCCTTTTATTAATAATGACAACAAAACATTCGATAATTCTATTCAAAATGATAATAATGATGGTATTATATTTTCAGATGAAAAAACTCAAGAATATCAAGAATTATTGGAGGCTCAATTAGAATCATCACGAATAATGGGTAAAACGAATACTATAATTGCAACAGATGATGGAGAAATAGATGTAGATGATATATAAAAATAATTATATAAATTTTAAAAATTATGATAAAGTATGATCATTTATCATAATTTTTTACCAATTCTACCCAATTTTTTACCAATTCTACCCAATTTTTTACCAATTCTACCCAATTTTTTACAATTTTTAAAAATAAAATTATTTTTATACAATATTTACATTAAATACAAATAAACAGTTATTTGCGACCTCCTGTAAAAATATATAAAGAATTAGAATTTTATGATATCTAACTATAAAAATAATTGCTGTGAGGAGATAAATATGTATATATATGTATCTTTAAATACTTTATAATTTAAAATCATATTTAAATATATTTTAAATGCATTTAAATATAATAATTTATAATTACTATAAATCATATAGAGTCGTTGAAACCTTTTGCATATTTATAATGAGTAAATTTAAACCAAATTCAAGATTTTCTACTTTAGTAGAAAAGGATGATTCAAACGTTGACGATAAAAATACTAGAAATAAAAACAAGAAAAATAATTTAAATGAAAAACAAAATATTCAAGAAATAAAAAATTATCACGATAGATCAAGTATAAAAACGACTAGTAATTATAATAGTGAAAGAACTTACACATCATTTAAAGACAATCGGAATAAAATAGAAGAAGATAAATTTAAAAATGCATTGTCTATTGAAAATTTTCCTGAGCTAATTTCAAAACCAGTGAATATTATACCTATAAATTACACTAGTTTTTCAGAAAAACTCAAAAGTGAAATTATAAATAATACTGAAAAGGTAGTAGATTCAGATTATAAAAATTTAATACCAGGTTGGTCTCTTATTACATTAAATACTACAACAAATAAAATTATAAGTAAGAAAAAGGAACCTTTAGAAGTGTTCAGAATAAACAATTCAGAAAAATCAGATATATTAGACGACTTAGTGGAATTACACGAAAAAAGAACAAATGAATATATTGATATGTGGGGATCTGAAGAATGGGAACATATGTTTAGATTTCCAAACTATGATTATCATTATTTTGACAAATTAGATGAATTATATTATCAAGAAATTGATAATGAAGAAAGTGAAGACGAAGACGAATATGACGAATATATAACAGATTATGATACATTTAATAATTATTAAAATAATTAGTTAAATACTATAATGTATTATATCCGCAAAATATAATACATTAATGGATATTGAATATAATAAATTAAATGATGATTGGATTAATAATTTTGAAAAAACAGACAAATTGTATCAAGAATTTTACAAAGATGATATATATTATATTAATCTAAAATTTATTTATGTAAATAGATCTAATGAGATTGAAAAAATAAAACAAGAATCTCTATTAATTAATACACCAAATATAATTTCTAGAGAAGAAGTTCTTCAAATACTTAAAAGATCTATAAATTCTGATGATCGGTTGTATTCTTTGTTGGCAATTTTGAAATATAATTGCCATTTAGACGCAGATGATATAAAAGACTTTTTATTATATCCAAATGAATATAATCATTATCTAACTGTTGTGAAACATATTGATGCTATAAAATTTGATAGAACAATTAGTATGTTACAAGATTTAAATGATTTGGTATTAATATTTTATGAGAAATCTAATGAACTCAAACAAGTGAATCCTCATACATCTACTAAAAAAATTTATTTACATTCAAAGAATAAAAAAACCATCAAAAAAAGATATAAAGAATAGCTCGTAAAATATATTATCATCCAAAATGGCTGCACTAATCAATGTACTAGATAATTACACAAACACTCAAATTGGAGAAAATGGTCATGTAGAATATGGATGGTCAAATAATGTAAGAGAAAAAATACTTCAATTTAGCTTTCAATTAACTAGAACAAATGATGAAGGTGTTACAGAGTTAAAAGATATTTTAAGTGATTTATTAACAATAATTAAATATAATATTAAATATGGTTCTATTCTAGAAAAAGAGATAGGTAAAGGTTATCTTTCACTACTTTATAGATTGATTGGACATACTCGGGATATTGTTGATGGCAAGGGTGAATATAATTTAACATATATGATGATCCATACTTGGTATAATTTTTATCCCGAATTAGCAATGTTTGCTTTAAGATGTTTAGTTGATGTTGGAAATAAAAATATTCATCCATATGGCTCCTGGAAAGATATCAAATATTTTTGCCAATATTGTAAAACAAATGGTGAAAATATGTCACATCCTTTAATTCAATATGCAATAAAAATTACAAATGAACAAATAAAGTACGATTATGCTAATTTTATTTCGAATATAGATGATATATCATTAATAGCCAAATGGGTACCTAGAGAAAAATCAGCTTTTGGATGGTTATATAAAGAATTCGCGTGTGATTATTTTAATCATTTTTTAGAAACAGCAAATTCAGATACACAATCTAAAAAAGCTATTCTAAAATGTAAAACTGAATATCGTAGACTAGTGTCATCTCTTAATAAACACATAGATACTCTACAAATTAAACAATGTAGTCAAAAATGGTCCTCTATAAAATTTGATAAAGTAACATCTATTTCTTTGTCCAAACAAAAGAAGGCCTTTTTAAATATCAAGCAAAATGGCGAAATTCGTTTTTCAGATAATACAGACAGAATTGATTGTGCTAGAATATTTAGTGACCATATAAAAAAGGCTCTGAATGGACACGCAGAGTTGAATGGTAAGCGGGTTGGTATGGCAGATTTTACCAAACAAGCTTTACAATTAATTCAATCAAAAAATCAAGTAGAAATAGATTTACTGAATTCGCAATGGAGGGATAATTCAACCCAAACCAAGGAATTAGGTAAAATGATTGCTATGGTTGATGTTTCAGGATCTATGGAGGGAGATCCGATGAATGTGGCCATTTCACTTGGTATTAGAATCGCAGAGAAATCTATTATTGGAAAGAGGGTGATGACATTCAGTTCCAAACCAACTTGGGTCAATTTAGATGGTTACAATGATTTTGTATCCCAGGTTGATATAATAAAGTGTGCTGAATGGGGTATGAACACAAACTTTCATTCAGCACTAGATACTATTTTAGATGCAATTATTCAGAATAAGATGGCACCAGAGGATGTTCAAGATTTGGTACTTGTTATATTATCTGATATGCAGATGGATTGTGGAGATAATTGTGATACGCAAGTATTATATGATACAATGAAGACTAAATACGAGGCTGCAGGAATTCGTGTACACGGAAAACCATATAAACCGCCTCATATACTTTTCTGGAATCTAAGAAGTACTTCAGGGTTTCCTACTTTATCTAATCAGCGTAATTGTTCAATGATGTCCGGATTTAGTGCTAGTTTATTGAATTTATTTTGTGATCAAGGTTTAAATGCACTTCAAGCTTGCACTCCTTGGTCTTTATTAGAAAACTGTTTAAAAAATGAACGGTATAAAATTATGGCTGAAAAAATTTATGAAAAAATTTATGAAAAATTTGATATATAAAGTAATTTTTATAAATTAAAATCTAAATATAATTTTATAATTAAATTTAAATGATAAATATGAGAAATATTATTTATAAAAAAAGTAAGAAAGAGGAACTGCAATTAATTGAATTAAACAAAACTCTTACCATACCATATCCAATAAAACCTAATTATAATATTATAATACCAACTAATATATTTCAGACGTGGCATTCAAAAAATTTACCGCCATTAATGGCACAAACAATTTTTGAAATAAAACGTTTAAATCCAAAATTTAATCATTATTTGTTTGACGACAATGATTGTAGGGAATTCATACAAAAACATTTCAAAAATGAGGTTCTATTAGCATATGATAGTTTGATTCCAGGTGCTTATAAAGCAGATTTGTGGAGATATTGTGTTCTTTTTATTAAAGGGGGTATATATTTGGATATCAAATATAGTCCATTAAATGGATTTAAATTTATTAATTTAACTGAAAGCGAACATTTAGTGGCGGATATTGATAATATAAATATATATAACGCATTAATGGTTTGTCTTCCGGGAAACAAATTATTAATGAATGCTATTGATATGATTGTTGAAAATGTGAAGAATAAATTTTACGGTGATAGCAGTTTAGAACCTACCGGTCCAAAATTACTATCCAAATTAATTTCTACAAGTAATGAAATAGTTGATTTAAAACATAAAGAACTAAACGGTGATAATAATTACAGAACTATTTATTTTAATAATATACCTATTTTAAAAAGTTACACCGGATATACAAATGAGCGCGATAATTATTCTAAGAAAAAACATTACTCTCACCTATGGAACAAAAGGCGTATTTATTTATAAATAGTTCTATTTTTCCACAATTTATCGTATCTTTTTGTATTTATTTTATTATATTGTGTTTTCCTTTCATTTTCATATTCAGGATATTCGGTTGAAATAACAAATCGGTTTTTGTATATAATATATCCTCCTCCTTCATAATGTATCATATCTATATTAGCTGATAAATTATTATTTATTAATACTGATCCTAGCAGTTTAGGTCCTGTGGGAGATAATGGACAAACTCCGTAAAATTTATTTTTAACATTTTCAACGATTTTCCTAATACATTTGAATAAGAATATATTTCCTTTTTTACATACCATTAATGCATTATATATAGAATTTGGCGGTCTATCTTTCACAAAATGTTCTTCTTCTATAAGTTCTATTAATTTAAAACCATTTATACAACATAATTTAATATCTAAATATATACCACCATTTATAAACAAAATACATAATCTCCAGAGGTCCGCTTTATATGCTCCAGGAATTAAATGATCATAAGCATATAATACGTCGGGTTTAAAATGGGTTTTTATAAATTCTCTACAATCATTATCGTCAAATAAATGATGTTTAAATAACGGATTTTGTCTTTTTAATAATTCAACCCTTTCACACATTTTTTGTGGCAATTCTTTGGTAGCCCAAGTTTGATATATATCTAATGGAATAATACTTTTGTAACTAGGTACATAAAAAAAATCGGTGCTATTATTTTTATGTAAAAAATTTGCCATAGTATATAATATAAATTAATATATTTAATATATTATAATTTTAATGATGACTTTAAGTAAACATAAAAAATTAAAAGAATTACAAGAAGAAATACGGAAAAAAACAGATGATAAAAATAAATTAATTGTGTACAACTCTTTATTTAAACCATTTGTTTTAAAATTATCTTATAATAACATAATACCTTTACAGTTGTATACTTGTTGGCATACAAAGAATTTGCCACCTTTAATGAAAGAAAACTTTAATTTTTTAGTAGAAAGTAATCCTAAAATTACATTCCACCTTTATGATGAAAATGAATGCAGAGAATTTATAAAAACCCATTTTGATCCTGATGTATTATGCGCGTATGATGCATTAATTCCTTGTTCTTATAAATCAGATTTATGGCGATATTGTGTATTGTTTATAAATGGCGGAATATATATGGACATCAAATATAAATGTGTGAATGGGTTTAAATTTATATCACTTACTGAACAGGAATATTTTGTAAGAGATAGACCGGAAAATTGTGTATACACCGCATTAATTGTAGCTTTACCTAGAAATGAAGTCTTATTCAAATGTATAAGACAAATTGTAGCAAATGTTAAAAACAGATATTATGGGTTTGATAGTTTAGAACCAACAGGTCCACGATTATTAGGAAAATATTTTACTTCTGAAGATAGAGGAAAATTGGAATTATATTTTAAGGATACTTATGTTGAAGATAAACTGGATAAATACTATATTGTTAAAAAAGATAGAATTATTTTAACATATTATGATGGATATAGAGATGAACAAGCAAAATATCAAAAAAACAAATATTATGCTGTATTATGGAAAGAGAAAAATATATATAAATAGAGTCATATTTTTAGATATTTTTCTTTTTTTGTTCGGTATAATTCGGCGTATTATTTTACTGTATATTTTTCATTTAGTTTGTATATTTGTAAACTATTAATAACCTATTATCCCATTTATTTACTTCTGAATTTATAGTTAATAATTTAAATAAACAATTACTATATATTAATTCCCATTTTTTAATCTTATTTTCAAATAAAGATATTTCATTTATGTGTATGTCTTCTATAATAAAATAACCATTTTTTTTAAGTTTATGTATAGAATTTTCAAAAAAACGCACATTGGCGTCAAATGTGTGCAATCCATCGTCAATAATAATATCGAAATCACATTCTAATTTTGGTTCATCCCACATATTTTTGATTATTTTTGTATTTGTTTGATCGCAAAAAAATGTATTTATTCTATCGCTATTAAATAATATATTTTTATCAATATCAGCACCATATATAAAAGCATTTTTAAAAAACTCAGACCACCCATATAAGGAAGCACCTGGGCGTCCAGTAGAACCCATATTAGAAGGTATATTTAAATTTGTTGTTCCTAAACCCAGCTCAAATATGTTAATTTGGTCTTCGCATATATCTTTAAATAGCATATAATAAAATGTTGTATAATTATGCCAAGAAGTTGTAATATCTGTACTTCCTTTATCACTTTTATTTCTTCCCATAATTTCACATAAAGGTGTGCTTTGCGTTTCATCAAATATAAAATTCATCATATACAATATGAAGATTTTTATATTAACAATAATTTCCAATTTATAATATAATGTAAATTTAACTCAAATGATTATAAAGTTTAAACCAACTAGACTCCTGAATCAATTTAAAAATATCCTTATTTTCGTGGTATAGTTGTAAAACTAATGACTGGTCATCATCGCATATAAAATATTTGTGCCATAATTTTATTTTGTTTTCATAAATATTTTCAAATTTTTCCACAAGTTTATTTGATACAATAAATGCAGAACCAGCTATAACGGCTTCATCTATTTGCAACATCTGTATAGCATTTAACCTTGTTTGAGGTATTTTAAATGCTTGATATATAATTTTTTCAGGAAGTTTATTTATATTAATATTTTTTGGAAGCGAGTTAATTTCTCTAACATAACCAAAATCAATCCAAGAATAAAACTTATAATTTGGATATTGTTGTTTTGAGTAACTTATAAAATTCACCTTACTGTGATTCAACAAATTATATTTAGCACACCACGTTTCAGGATGTTTTCTATATCTATGTGTTGGTATTTTCACTATAAATTCATTAGAAGAAATAATTTTGCTTTCTTCTACTAAATATTTTTCATAAAACGTATTTACATTTGAAAATTTATCAAAAATAATATTTTCATTGAAGCTATAGTTAGATAATAGTTCATTTTTTATTTCGTCATCCAAATAAACAATTAACTTATAATTGATATTATTTGTTATATTTAAAAAATAATTAAAATACTCTTGGTTACTCCTTTTATGTGTAGTCCAATTGTTTCTTCCAATATCTTTAAATGCAGTTACAAATAATATATCATTCATATTTATACTTATATATATTTATATATATTTTTTTTTTTCCAATATTCGTGATAATGTATTTGACTTTTTTGTTGTTCTTTTCTGTATTCACCATACTCATCTAATATAAGTATTCCACAAATAGAAATACCATTTCCTTGTTTACCAACATATCTTTTTGTAACTGAATTTTGTTTTTCGTCATAATTAAAAAAATTACCAAACATAACAGGTCCAGTAGGATCTAATGGAGAATTACCGTAATAATTATTTTTAACATTTTTAACTACCTGGTTTATAGCATTCAGCAACCTCTGATTCTTTGGAAGTGAAACCATAAATCCATTATAAACAGCTTTGTTATGTTCACTTGGATACTCGGAAATTGCGACATCTGTTGGGAAATGTTCTTTCTCTGTTAGACTTATAAATTTAAAACCGTTTACACAGTGAAATTTAATATCCATATATATACCTCCATTTATGTATAAAATACAATATCTCCATAAATCTGCTTTATATGCTCCTGGGATTAATTTATCGTATGCATATAATACGTCAGCATCAAAATTATTTTTTATAAATTCTCTACAGTCATTATCATTGTATAATACAAATTTGAATTCAGGGTTTAAAAATTTATTATATTCTAAATTTTCCATCATTTTTGGAGGTAATTCTGTTGTACCCCATGTTTGATATATAGTTAATGGAATAATACTATTGTATGCAGATTTTATATTGAAAACTCGTATAGGAATAGTAGTTTTATATTCTTCTCTAAAAGGTTTTTTAATATTTTTTTTTAGAAAAGTTTTTAACAACATAATTTATACTATATACATATAAAACTATTTTATAATTGTAATTCATCTAAACAAAATCTCCGAGCTAATCATTATTTTTGCACCACTATTTTTTCGGGCCATTTGATGAAACGCTCTATGTTCACAATCCTCATATCTACCTTTTACGTGACCGTAATCTTTATACACTAATCCTTTTGATTTTTGCGCAAAAGCGTGTGTTTTTATAAAGTTTTTGGGAAATAAATCAGATCTTACTCTACCATCATAATATGTTTGTAAAAATTTATTTGTTCTATAAATAGAAAATCCATTAAACGATGAAATACACGGTAATAACTGTCCTGCTTTCAACATTTTTAATTTAAGCATCACATATTCTCTAATAATTGCGTGGTATCGGAAATTATTTTGAAAATGATTATAACTAAAACAAAATGGCCATATAGATAATGCCCAAATGTCATAGTAATGAGGGTTGGTATTAAATGATAAACCGTCCCAATCTGTTCTAATCAAACTTTTTTTTAAAGGCTCAATATTTATATTTTTACAATTCACATCGTCAAAATCCATCATAATAAAGTATGGATAAATTTCTTTATTTTCTCTAACATAATTTAAACAGTAATTTCGAGCAACAGATATTCTATGTGTTCTAAATGGTGATGTTATATTTCTATTTACGTAAAATAATAATCTAGGGTTTTTCTTTTGATATTCTTTTAATAATTCTAATGTGTTATCTGTTGATTTATCATAATAAATTACTATTTTATAATCATCAAAGAGTGAGCCTATTTTTTCTATATTTTCGAAAACCTTGCTTAAATATGGTCCACAATTTTTTACAGGCCCACAAATACAACAATTCATTTAAATTATATTTTTATTTAAAATTGAAAAAAAGAAAAATAATAATAAATATTTATAACAAAAGAAAACAACATTATAAATGTACACAATTGTAACTAGTAGATTTAACAATGAAACGCGGGATGCAAATTACGCATATAGAAAAAAACACGGTTTTGCCTGTATGTATTGCACCCCATTAGAATTATCTCCAAGTATTTCATATAATACACCAGTTTTTGTTATTGAAATGAATAATTTCACTAACAAAATTGAAGGTATTGGTCTGATAAAAAATAGCCCTGAAACAAAAAAGTATTATAAGGTTCATACAGATGGCAACACAAATCGATATACATATATTGGAAAATATTTTATAGATCGCGATACAATAGATGATTACAATTCGCCTTTAGTATATGCATTGGAAGAAATATTATTTAAAGGATATACTCATTCAAAAAGAGGTGCAGGTATGACACGAATTCCAAAGCAGTTCTTAAAATTAGAATGTAAAGATGATAATAATATTATAGGAGGAGGTATAGATATAGATGTTAAAAAGGAAATAAGAGAGATATTTGTTTATCATTTTAGAGATAAAATAAGAACAGACAGCATAGAAACGTCTGATTCTGATACTCCAGAGAAAAAAAATACAAATTTATTACTTTAAAAAAGGCACCGAAAAAAGTGCACTAATTATATTTTGTTCATTTTTTATTAAAAACAATTTTATAATATCTATAATATTATTAAATGACCGATATAGATACAAATGTTTCTAATTATACTCTCTCTGAATTATTAACAATTATCGACATTGAAAATGATGATATGGATAAAGATGAAATAATTAGAAAAACAAATCAATTTATTAATAAATTTAAAACAAAAAATCCAAAATTAGCCATTTTTTTTAAAGATGTACAAAGTCAACTCTTACAATATGAGCAAGGTCTAGAAATTGATAATGAGGAAGACCTAACAGGAAAAATTATCGTAGAACCCAGAGTAGAGGGTTTTGGTACTATGTCTAACGAAGCAGTCTATCCGGCAGGAGAAAAACTAGTTTCTGATTGGTATGAAAACGAAACTCTTACGCAAAGTGATCAAAATCAAGTGAACAAAATTACACAGAGAAAACAAAAAGTTGGCGTGTTTGGTAACCAACACACTCCAATGAAACGTGAACAAATTGCAACAACAGATACGTACTCTTTGCCTGTTAAACAGGATTCGTTAAATCCGAACTTAAAAAATACCATCAGTCGGTTTGTGAATCTTGATAGTCAATTTAGACAGTATACCAGTGGAATCGATTCTACATCTACAAATTACACATTGGATCTATCAGATACGCTTAAAAACGCATTAAGTTTGAGTTTATATTCATATCAAATTCCTTTTAGTTGGTATGTAATTGATACTGCTTATGGAAATACGTGTTTTTGGATTGTTGATGTTAGTTCAAATAATGTGATTCCGGTTTCTGTTCCCCCTGGAAATTATAGTCAGACAAGTTTTCAAACACAATTAAACACTTCATTTCAAGATGCAGGATTTACAACACCGGCTGTTAGTGGTTATGTTACAGAAAATAATCCAGTTTATTACAATGCAAATAATGGCAAAATTACACTATTTTTATACGGAGGAACATATACAGATCCAGATGGAGTCTTAACTTCATTTACAATCACAACTGATACATCAATCGTATTTTATGATTTTACGGGTGTTCTACAATGTTCTATAAATTGTGTAAGTAATGTAAACCATTATTTTAATAATACATTAGGATGGTTAATGGGTTATAAATTACCTTATGTAAATATCGATCCTAACGGAAATTCGGCGTCTTCTGTACTAGATCTAAACGGTACAAAGTATTTGATATTAGTTTTAGATGATTATAATCAAAATCACGTAAATAATAGTCTTGTATCTATTACACAATACTCAAATACCTTAAAAATTCCTTCTTATTTTTCTCCAGATTTACCTTATACGTGCTTAACCCCTGCGCAACAAGGAAATAATTTAACACAATTGGTAGATGGTGTTATCGCACAATCATTATTTGATAATCAAACAGTAAATGCACAAAATGGTCTTTTAATTGCTGGTAAATATGAAGATGACTATACTCCAACGCAAATTATTTTACCTAGCGCGCCTCGAACACTCACACAAGCACAAATTTATACTATAAATGAAATTAATAAAAATAATAACAATCTCACTAATTATTTGGCAAAAGCACCAACATCTTCTGATATTCTTGCTATATTACCAGTTAAAACATCTACTGGTGTACCAACAGGATCATTATTAGTCGAATTTAGTGGATCTCTACAAGATAATACTAGAGTTTATTTTGGTCCAGTTAATATTGAAAGAATGGCTGTAAAATTATTAGACGATAAGGGGAATGTTTTGAATTTGAATGGGAATGATTGGTGTTTTACATTAGCGTGCGAATGCTTATACCAATATTAAAATATCATATTATGTTATGAATATGATATTAGAATTATTTAATGATGTAGGTGCGATGGGTCCGTTAATACTCATTTTTCTCTCTATGTATCTTTTATGGGATAAATCCAATTTATTCTTTTATTATATTATCGGTGTCTTTATAGATGCTATTTTGAATTTAGTTTTAAAAGGGATGATACAACAACCTAGACCCTCAGAAGATCCAAAAACCTTTAATTTAGCTTTAACACACGGTAAGAGATTTATATTTAAAAATGGCTTACCATACGATATATTTGGAATGCCTTCTGGACACACTCAATCTGTGCTTTTTTCAACAGTATTTATTTATCTTTCACTTAGAAAAACGAATTGGCTATATGTGTATCTATTAATATCTGCGATGACAATGATTCATCGCGTTTTATTTAAACATCACACAGTTTTTCAAGTCATTATTGGAGCATTTGTGGGTATTTGTTTTGGGTATTTTGTTTATTTCTTAGCTAAGGAAAAATTAAAGGGGCGTATTACAGCAAAAAAAGATGATTTTGGGCCTATATAACTTAAAAATAAAATATGTATATTATTTACAATGTTATTCAAAATTGTTTTGTTTGCGTTACCATTTTTACCATTTATTTTCTCTCAAACTAAATCATTAGATATATTGAATGTTACAGCATCTTCTATAACACGAGATCAGATTATGCAAAGAGCGCAAGTATGGGTTGATGAAAAAATACCTTATTCGCAAACAGCAACTACAGATGGTTATCGTCAGGATTGTTCGGGATATGTATCTTATGCTTGGGCTTCTTCTACATCAGGCGGTGGTCATTGGACTGGAAATATGCAAGAAATTTGTACCAAAATAACACAATCTGAAATGAAAAAAGGTGATGCTATTTTGAGCCCTTCAACCCACGTTTTATTATTTGGTGGATGGATAGATTCGGATTCTTTTTATGAATACGCTGAACATCAAACAGGTGATGTATGTCGGGTTTCTACTGGTTCTTACAAATATTTCACTAGCAATGGTTATTTTCCTTGTCGTTATAATTTAGTTTCCGACTAAGTTTATATGGTGCTTTCTTCACAAGATACTCGGTGTCCCAAATAGTATAAATGATCGTCTGTTTCAGTTTTAATTAGACTATATTGATCTGCACATTTTGGGTCTTCACAATTAGTTTCACTACATTCTGTTAAATTTCCATCAGCATCTTCAAATATTTCTCTGCAACTGTGATAGTATCCAAAACCATCTATTGGAGGAACGTGAGGTACAGTATCTTTATTGTGAGTAGTTCTATAATATTCACCAATAATTGTATTTACAAATGCAGCATATTTATTGTCTCCGACACGAGGTTGACCAAAATCATATAATTTAGTTTTGATTCCGTTTCTCTCTAATTCCATTGCAAGTAATTGTCCACAAGAAGCGCCATAAGAGTGACCCGTTACTACAACTGAATATGATGGATATATTTTTTGTAGAGTTTTAACAGTATAGACGGTTTGATTACTCACTCCTAATGCAGAACGATAAAACCCGTTATGAACTTTACAATCGCATTCAGGATAAGTTGTATAATCGACCTTTCTGACTTCAAAATCGTCTAACCAATTCATTATTGAAGACGACCCTCTTATAACTACATATATTGATTTTGTAGAAGGTAGCACACCTATATACCCTTGTAAATCAGTTTTTGAATCATAAAGTGTGTCTTTATAAACGAAGCCTGTTGCTGGGCCACCTACTTGCATTGATGCATATTGTTCTTTTCCACAATAAGCCGCTCCGCTTAACCATACACATATGTTTAACTGGGTGTAATCTATAGTAGAACATTGTACTAGGAAGAAGAATGATAAAAACAAAAAAAGTGTTGTATTAAACATTTATAATATACTAATATAATTAGTATTTAATATATTATAACGATTGATTGATGACTTAATTTTTTAATATTTAAACTTCCACACTCAAGACGTATTTAAACACGACAATGTGTTTTTTTATATATACATTCTCTTTCGTTTACCTTTATTTCAATATAATGTTTGGCGAGTCTAGCTTTTGCTATCTCTTTTTTAATTTCATAAAATTTATGGAATATATTATCTAAATTTTCTTCTATTAACTCAATTTCTTCAAAATTAGAATTCATAAAATATTCATTATTTTCATTTTTATAATAATTTTTTTGTAATAGTTGTTCACTTTTTTTGAAATATGTTTTAAATTTATATAGATTTTCTCCTATCGTTGAACATATTTCCTTCATTATTTCTTTGAGTTCTTCTTCACTATCATTCTGATTTATAATAATAGCATCATCATTTTTGTTGTTTTCAAAATTAGCAAATAGTATGTGTGATCTAGGCATCTTTATAAATATTTACGTGTTATAATTATTATAATTATTATAATTATTATAATTATTATAATTATTATATCTATTATATGATTTTGATTAATTGTATTATATATCAATTTTATTTTATATAATTGTTTCCAGTTTTAAATAATATAAAATTATATAAATGGCGTGTGCTCGGGATACAAATTATCAAAATTCAGAAGGTAAACAACCGATTACTACTGTAATAAATAGATGCTTGAAATACAAGGGATTTCTACCTAGTTTTACACCAACGATTAACAATCTATCTGTAACTACTAGCACGGCTGGTGTATATTCACTAGTATATGTAAATGGATCAAATTTTCTTCCTCCTTGTAATGGAACAACATATGTAAATTTTGGAACATTTAAACAATTACCGATTACATTTTATAGCTCATTTAATATGTCATTTCTTGTCCCATTGAATGCTAACGCAGGGAATTATAATGTTACTGTTGTTAACATATATAATGGCAATTTTAGTCCACCAGTCAATCAAAGTTTTCCAGGAATACTAAATTATTCGAATTCTATTGCATATACAATAACATAAAATATTGTTATAAATATATATGAAATACTTTTATTTATATATATTTATCCTTTTCATATTTATTATTACAGTTTCTTATTTCAACACAGTAATACATAATCGTTATATAGAGTCCTTCAATCCTGATAAACAGAACTTTATTTTATTAGGCGATAGTATTCTTAAGAATGATTCGTATGTATCTAATGGAAAAAGTGTCGATGAATTAATAAAAGAGAGAACAAATGGAAAATCTATATGTTTGGCTACAGATAATTCAAAAATTGTGGATATATACGAACAAGTAAATAAAATACCTGATAATTTAAATAATAATACAACAACTATTTTTCTCTCTGTTGGCGGAAATGACATATTGACTCATTATGTGGACAATGAAAATGATATTACTGAAACAAGTACATTGAAACCAATGTTTTCATCATATAAGAAATTGTTAAAATATATGCGATCTAAATTTAATAACACAAATATAGTACTTCTAGATATTTATTACCCAGAAAATATGAAATATAAACAGTACCATTCAATAATTAAAGAATGGAATAATATGCTTTATGAATATGCAGATAAAAACAGCTACAGTATATTAAAGATTAGTAATATTTTAACGAAACCTGATGATTTTACGTTTGGAATAGAACCTTCATCTATAGGAAGTTACAAGTTAGTTGACGAAATTTTAACTAATTATTGAGCTTTAATTAGTTGGATTTTTACTACAAGTATGTAAATAAAACGACATTTTATATAACAAAAATATTTACTACACGTGAAGAGAAATTTTAAATTTTTTGATGGGAAAGTTTTTTTGAAAAATGAAAATTGGACATTTATTTTTGTCCAATTTTCAAAATTCCAAATATTTTATGCCAAAATTCATATTTGTGACCATAATTGAATTTTATGGTCTGGTTACCGAAAAAATATTTTTCATTTTGACACGATAATTTTTTATATTTTTTGCGGAAAAGTATTTAGGAGTTTTTTCCGTTGTTATAATATAGTGTAAATGACAACGGAAAAAACGAAAAAAAACGAAAAAAAATTTAGTTGTTTATATTGTGACTTTATTACGTGTAAAAAAACTGATTTTAATAGACATAATTTAACCCAAAAACACAAAAACAACGTTTTGACAACGGTTGACAACGAAAAAAACGAAAAAAAATATAAATGTGAAATTTGTGATAAAAAATATAAGGATAGAGCAGGTTTATGGAGACACAAAAAAAAATGTGCAGAAGCTAATAAAGATTCAACCGATTCTTTGAATAATGAATTAATAAGTAATGAAATAATGAGCAGCGAATTAATAAATAAATTCGATTTATATGATAAGGATATTTCTAGCAAAGATCTTATAATGATGTTAGTAAAACAAAATAGTGAGCTTTTAGAAGTCTTGAAAAATGGGACTCATAATACAAATTCACATAATACCAATTCTAATAATAAAACATTTAACTTACAATTCTTTTTAAATGAGACGTGCAAAGACGCTATGAATATTATGGATTTTGTTGAATCTATTCAGTTACAATTAAGTGACTTAGAAAGAGTCGGAAAGGTAGGATATGTAGAAGGTATATCAGATATTATTACATCAAATTTGAAGGCCTTAGATATAACGCAGAGACCTATTCATTGTACTGATAAAAAGAGAGAAACAATATATATAAAAGACGAAGATAAATGGGAAAAGGAAGATGATAATAAGAAAACGTTGAGAAAGGCTATAAAAAGGGTTGCTTTTAAAAATCAAAGGTTGCTTCCGAAATTCAAAGAAGCACACCCAGATTGTCTTAAGAGTTCTTCACCTTATTCTGATCAATACAATAAAATAATTATAGAATCATTAGGAGGTTCTGGAGATAATGACATTGAAAAAGAGGATAAAATAATTAGAAAAATTTCGACTGTTACAACTATAGATAAATAAGCATCTTAAAATTCAGATTATTTTATTCGATAATACATAAGCAATTGATAGCTTTTGGTAAAATTCCATTGTAATGGTGTGCCATCATAATCATTTGTACCTTCAAATTTCCAATCAATATTACTATTCATTTTATTTTTCCATTCTAAAGGTACTAGACGATGGAAGCTCATACCATCGTATCCCATTTGTTTGCCTTCACACGTTATTGTTGCACAAAAATGCTGTTTTGATGTATCTCTCACAACTGCACTATCAATTTGATATTTTGCATTATTAACTGTAAAAGAAATAGGTTTTTTATTAAACTCGCCAGCCATTTCGTCATATACTTCGAGAACAATTATATGAGGTAAATGGGACATTTTTTGAACCGATTCAACAACTTTATCTTTCCATTTACTATTAGCATCTCTTATAAAGAGCATTTGGATCGAACTGTTATTTAAATAATTGATTATACTTATATAATATAATAAAGGATTTCCAGCTTCATCTATGTCTACAATATAAGGATATTTTTGCTTATATGATTCAGGTATACCTTTAAATAGCAAATGTATAATGCTGTTTGTATTTAATTTATAAGCATATTCATTACCTGTAAGACACGCGTCTACACCAAAATTTAATAATGCAAACGCATCTCTTAATTTGTCTGGTATGGCTGATCCGTCTTTTTGTTTACCTTCAATCATAAGTTGACGTAAAAAATGAAAGAACTTGCGTCCTTTATCACTTACAAAAAACGTAACAAACATTGCATTAAACCAGCAATTAGACTGTGATTGTATAGGAGGTATAATTTTACTAGGATCAATATGTTTATCTGCTGCTAAATTTTTTAGCAGAAATTTTTTAGCTTCGGGTGTATAATAGTAAAAACAATTTTTATCGTGAAAGTGTCCTTTTATGCCTATTTGCAATGGTTCTTTTAGATTAAACGCCGATTCAATATTACAATCCAGTAATTCTTTTCTAGGAATGGATTTTAGTGTTACTAATTCATTGTTGATGGTTGGGGAGTACGAGTTTGATGATATTTTACCAGCAATTCTGTCACTCATTTTGCGAACTTTTAGTGATGTTTTAGTAGGTATAATTATCTCTTTTCGTGTGGTTCTTTTATGCTTAAGTGTTCTATTATGTTTTTGTTTTTTATTCGGATTTTTTTTGTGTTTGTTTGATTTCTTCATATAAATAAATAATATTTTTATTTATTATAATGGGAGCTGGTATTTTACCGACAACAATACACAATGGAAAACTGTACTTTTTATTCGGTAAAGAAGGAAAATATGAGGATTCCGCTCCTGGTTTCTCTGATTTTGGCGGTGGAACAGATAACAATGAAACATTTCTAGAAACCGCAATAAGAGAAGCAGGTGAAGAACTAACAGGTTTTTTAGGTAATGATGCAGATATTCGTAAAATGTTACGTAAGTACGGTACATACAATATTGATCATAAAACAGATGGTCATCAAACATATCGTATGCATATTTTCCCTTTCGAGTATAATCATTGGTTACCTCATTATTATAATAATAATCAACGATTTCTACAAAAAAGGTTACCTGCAAAGGTATTTAAAACTACAAAACTATTTGAAAAAGCAGAAATAAAGTGGGTTTGTGTTGATGATCTTAAAAAAATGCGTCCACAATTTCGCTCTTATTTCCAAAATGTAATTGATATGATGCTTAACCAAAAGGAAAGCATAAAATCATTTATTAAAAAACATATTCGGAACAAAAAAATAAGCACCAAAAAAAGAGCACTCCGAAATAAAACAGAACGAGCAAATAGAAAAAATAATACCCGTAAATATAAATGAAGATAAGTCACACAATGATTGTTATGTTTATTGGAAGCTTTCTAATACAATATTTTTTGATGCCGCCAATAATGGTGAATAGTCGTAGTGAAATAACAAACAACTTAGGTAAGGTGTATATGTCGGTAACGATGGGTTTGTTTATGGTTTTATTAGAAGTAATGATGCACGACCATCAGTATCACGTTTTAAGTTTAAATTTATACGTGTTTTTAATAGCCGGATTGGTATTGTTTATTTATTTGTATAGAAAGCAAGTCGCTATAAAAGACAAACAATATTTAGAGGGAATGATTGAACATCATTCTATGGGTATTTTAACAAGTGAAGAAATATTGAAAAAGACAGATAATTATGATGTAGCAAAATTAGCAAAAAATATAATTCAAACACAGAATGATGAGATAAGAATAATGAAGTCAATCATTGATCACTACGAAAGTTAATTTGTTTCAAAGAGTGTTTTAGCTTCGTCAATTTCGCAATGTACTTCTGGTGGAGTGGACCATTCTGCATAGGCTATTGCCTTACTTGTTGATCTCTCTAAGTTTAATAGTTCTTTTAATGCCTTTATTCTTCTCTCTAGAGGGTTCATTTTTAAAGGTAATTTACGTGACAACTGTTTCCAACGCCATTCAAATTGAAGTGCTGCCTGCCAACCAGGAAAACCAGACACGTGTGCTGCTCTAACCCACGTTTCACCCTGAGATACTTTAATACCAGTAGCGTGAGCACCACCTTTAATTTCTTTGTTATGTTGTCTTAATCGTCTCTCTAAGTCAACTGTTGCTCCTACGTAGGTATTTCCACTTGTGGAAATTAATAAATAAACAAATGACATTTAATATAAAATATCTTATTATATTTTAAAGTGATTTTATATTAAATAGTTTAATTAATAATAATAAATGACTAAGGTGGCTTTCATCACAGGAATTACCGGACAAGACGGGTCCTATCTAGCTGAATTATTATTAGAAAAAGGCTATAAGGTATGGGGTATAATACGAAGATCGTCAAACATTACAACAACCAGAATAGATCATATATTTGAAAAAATAGTTTTACGATATGGTGATTTAACAGATAGTTCAAATTTATTAAATATTTTAATGGAAATAAAGAATACATATCCATTACTCGATAGATTAGAAGTATATAATTTGGGTGCAATGAGCCACGTAAAGATTTCTTTTGAAATGCCTGAATATACAGGTGACGTAGATGCTATCGGAACTTTGCGTTTATTAGAAGCGATTCGCACCAGCGGTATATCAAATGAAAAGGTAAGATTTTATCAAGCATCTACATCGGAAATGTTTGGCAAGGTGGTAGAAGTACCGCAAAAGGAAACAACCCCCTTTTATCCTAGATCGCCTTATGGAGTCGCAAAATTATACAGTCATTGGATTACCAAAAATTATAGAGAGTCATATAATATGTTTGCGTGTTGCGGAATCTTGTTTAATCACGAAAGTCCTAGAAGAGGACATAATTTTGTTACAAGAAAAATAACAATAGCTCTAGGTAATATCATTAAAGGTAAACAAGATAAATTGGTATTAGGAAATATAAATTCATTGAGGGATTGGGGTCACGCAAAAGACTATGTTGAAGGAATGTGGTTGATGTTACAACAAGAAAAACCAGAGGATTATATTCTTTCTACAGGTGAATATCATAGTGTTAGAGAATTTGTAGAAAAAACTTTTGCATTGAAAGGATTTACAATTAAATGGAAGGGTGAAGGCGTAGAAGAAATAGGTTATGATGAGACTACTGGAAGAGAATTGATATTTATATCAGAAGCTTATTTTAGATTAGCAGAGGTGGATGAATTATTAGGAGATAGCACAAAAGCTCGAAAAGAGCTAGGATGGGTACCAAAATGTGGCTTTGATGAATTAGTTAGAGATATGGTAGATAATGATTGTAAATAAATTTTAAAATACATAAATAATATTTATTAATATTTATGTATTACTTTCTTATATTTGGATAATTTTGCTTGAACCAAGATATTGTATCACTTATACCTTTTTCTATTTTTGTGAAATAAAATGCGGGATTATATTTTCGAAATTTTTCATTTGATGCGGTTTTTTTATATTGCCCATCCGATTTTGTTGTGTCAAATTCTAAATGAGTGTCATAATCGAATTCTTTGGCTATGTATTTCGCTACACATCCTATAGATATTTCGTCTTCTTCATTTGGAGACAAAATAATAGGTTCTTTTTCAGTATATTCTTCTAGAACCCACATAATATTCCTAGCCAGATCTTCTGAATATATAAATTGTCTTAATGGAGTACCAGTTCCTGAAACAATAAACGGTGTATTATTTTCTTTAGCTATATAGCATTTGTGGATAAGTGCAGGTATAACGTGTGCATCGTCCAAGTTAAAATTATCATATGGTCCATATATATTAGTAGGAATAATACATACAAATTTGTCTCCGTATTGTTTATTATAAGAATTACATAGTGTTTGTAAAATTCTTTTTGAATAAGCGTACCCTTCGTTAGAAGTATGAGGAGGCCCATTATGTAGGTCCTTTTCTGAAATGGGATAATTAATATTATCTGGGAATATACAAGTAGATAAACAAGCAATTAGTTTTTCAACTTTTAAAATATGTGCTGCTCTTATAACATTTAAATTGATAATAAGATTTTCTTCTAACATTTGAACGGGGTTTTCCATATTTTTAAATAGTCCACCCACATTTGCTGCAAGATGTATTACAAAATCAGGCTTATTTTTAATAAAATAGGCTAGAGTAGCAGGATAATTCATTAAATTACAATCACTACTATTTAAATATATAAAGTTGTATTTACCAACATAGTCTTGAGATATAGTTTTGATTGCGGATCCAACTAATCCGGTTCCTCCGGTGACGAGTATAGTTTTCATTTTATATAACTAAGATTTATTCTTTTAACTTATTATGTAAAAATACATATTTTATCTACATATTCTTTGTAAATACAACTTTTTAACTACATAATGTAGGAAAAATGTAATTTTATAGTCGTAAAAGTTTCACTACTTGTGTAGTGTCGATAAAATCATTTTGTGAAGACTTTTTTGGAAAATCGAAAATTGGACATTTATTTTTGTCCAATTTTGAAAAGTTGAAACACTTTATGCCAAATTCTTAAATTGTGACCATAATTGAATTTTATGATCTCATCTCGAAAATAATATTTTTCATTTTGTGACGATAAAATTTTATTCTTTTGAATTAAAAGTATTTAGGAACTTTTCTTGTTTCAATATATGAAACAATTTGAAACAAATTTAGTTCCAAAAAGTTCCGAAAAATATAGATGCGAGATTTGTCACTATAATACATCTAGAAAAAGTCAATATGACAGACATTTATTAACCGATAAACATATTTACAGTGCAGATGAAACAAATTTGAAACAAAATTCTTCCAAAAAGTTCGAATGTTTATGCGGTTTAAATTTTGGCAGTCGTACTACATTGTGGAGGCATAAAAAAAATTGTAGTGGGGAAAATGTAATAGCAAATGGTAGTGCAATAGTAAGTAAAAATACAAATGATATAGCTCCCGAACTTATAAAACTTATAACGGAGTTAGTTAAAGGTCAAAGTGGTTTACAAGAATCAATTTTAGAATTATGTAAAAATGGAACACATAATACTACAAATTCTCACAATAAAGCCTTCAATTTGAATTTCTTTTTAAACGAGACCTGTAAGGATGCAATGAATATAATGGATTTTGTAGAATCAATACAATTGCAATTAAGTGACTTGGAAAAGATGGGAGAAATCGGTTATGTAGAGGGTATTTCTAATATTATTGTTAAAAACCTGAATGCATTGGATGTTTCACAACGACCTCTTCATTGTACTGATAAAAAGAGGGAAACCATTTATATTAAAGATGAAGATAAATGGGAAAAGGACGAAGAACAAAAGAAAATACGCAAGGTTATTAAAAAGGTCGCAAACAAAAATGCAATGCTGATTCAAAAATTTAAAGAAAAATACCCAGATTATAACAAATACCATTCAAAATATTCGACGCAATACCATAAATTAATTATAGAATCGTTTGGTGGATCTGGAGATAATGATTTGGAAAAAGAAGACAAGATTATTCGTAACATTTCGAAGAATATTGTAGTGGAAAAATAATGAGATGCTATCGTGATGGAGCATTTTACGGCCTATTTATAGCAAATATTAAAATATGTAAAATACATAAATATAATGGTTTATATTTATGTATGACATCGCTGAAAATAATAAATATTACTATACCTGCAGATGGTGTTTTTCCTAGTATTGAAGAATTCTCTCCAGATGAGAACCTATTGATGTTAAAAATAGGAAGCAGTTGTTTATTAGAGGGTCGAAAAGTTGTATCTGGACTTACACAAAAGGAGATATATCAAAAAATAAGGGATGAATCAAAGGAAGATATACAAAAGTTGGAAATGAACATACTATTAGAAAAGGAGATGACTATTAAAATGGAAGACAAATTGACGAAACTATATGAATCGCAAATAACAAAATTAGAAAAACAGATAGAAATGATGAAGGATCAAATAAAGACTTATGAGTTTGAAAATAAAGATTCTATCCAAAAAGAGGTGGATAAAGTTAAAGAGAAATGCGAATTGTTGATTGAACAAAAAGATAAACAATTAGATAAAATGAATGAAAATTACGAAAAATTATTAATCCAATCACATAAAAGTACATCTCATAAAGGTTCAGATGGAGAAAAAACATTTTGTGAATATGCTGAAACGTTTATGGATTTTAAAGGATTTGAAATTATCGACAAACATACACAAGGAGGTGAAGGAGATTTTCATTTACACTTTGAAGATTTTGATGTATTAGCCGACGCAAAGAATTATAAAAAGAAGGTACCAATTGATCAGAGGGAGAAAATTAAAAAGGATTTAATGAAGAACGAACACTTGCATTTTGCTTGGTTAGTTTCTCTCAATACATCCATTGACAAATACGATAAATCACCAATTATGTATGAATGGATAAATACAACACAGTGTATTGTATATATAAACAATCTCTCTAGTTTTGAAGATCCAAAAAAAATTTTGAGAATTGTTTGGTTTACTTGTAAAGAATTATATAAATTAATAGAGGATGTGAATTTTGATGAAACAGAATTGACTGATTTGAGAGAAAAGAATTTCAAGATGATGGATAAGTTGAGAGGTATAAGAAAGACGATCAGAGAAATAAACACCTCGATGAATGCGACTAGAAATTTAATTCAAGTAATGGATGATGAGTTAAGAGGTATACTAGAAACTGAGACTAATGAAATAGTAGCTTCTAATTTTTCTCTCTTTGATGATTGGTGGGGACATAATATTGAAACAACTAACGATGAGATATTTGTTGCATCTACAGATTTATGGACCAGGTTTAAACAAGAAAACAAAAGTATGATAAATGAGTTAGACATAACAGGTGATAAATTTAAACAATACATCAAGTCAAAGGTTCCATTATCAAGCATTATTTTAAGAAGTAAAAATGCGAATTCGGCTTTTGATATTAAAGGATTGCGTCTCAGAGAATATGTAACTAATGTTGTTGAAGAAAAGATAGATGTAGAGTTGAATGAAGAGGTTTTGAAAAAGAAAAAGGTTATAAAGAAATTAAAGCAAGAATTTTATTTTGACGATGTACTAGACAAAAATATTATAAATGATTATAATTCTGATAATGATATAATGTTAATATCTCAAAGTTATAATGTAAGACCGTGGGAGGTCGTCTCTCTTTTAATTAAAAATAAAATAATTACAAAAAGAGATCAAGCAAAAGGATATGATAAATATAAAGAGACTGAAGAATATAAACAAAAATTAGGGAAAAATTAACACACGATTTATGGTGTATATTTAGGAACAGTTGGGAAGGGACCCAACTTAGCAAAACCGTGGTTTTGCGTTCCTAAATATAGTGTCGTCTTTGACGTCGCTTGACGTCAACTTGATATCGATATAGCCGCACATTATAATTTGTCATCAGGTTAGTGTGCTAATTCGTGTGCCGATTTGTGTCGGATTATTATCGCGTGATAATATTCGCTGCTAAATAGCAGTAAATATTATCGTTACATTTTTATCTGTGAGCTGAATATGCAGTCCGACACGATGAGAGCATAAGGAATATAAGACTTTATGTATGTATGAGACCACATATGCAGCCAAATTATCAACGATAATATGTGATCTAAATGACACCATAATACGTAAGACCAATCTAGGACTCATA
>JACCEB010617036.1_pt1 | contig 31153 bp, 33 predicted proteins | sample 7454761 | NCBI WGS metagenome assembly JACCEB01 (sample SAMN15323454, study PRJNA562643) | freshwater metagenome | isolation source: river surface water | place: USA:Blue River Watershed | collected 2017-08-18
CGCCGACTGCGTGGATCAGGCCGTTCGTCGCCATGCCGGTGTCTATTCGCTGCGGTAGGTCTTCGCGACCTGGCAGCGGGCATTCGCGCTTTCGAGCAGCTTGCCGAGACTTTTCATCCAGGGCTCGGTCAGCTGCCGGATCTCGCGATCGTTCGACAGGATGCGCTTGAGCAGCTCGATTTTTTCGCGGCGCGCCTCCTCCGACAGTTGCGCGGGCACGTTGCAGCCTTTCAGCGACTCGATGCAGTCCGCGCAGCCGGCTTCGAGCTCGACCAGCTTGTCCCAGTCGGCCCGGTGCGCCGCGCTGAGCATGCTGCCGGTCAGCTTCTCGACTTCCTGGTACAGCGCGAGCACGTCATGCGGTGTGTTTTGCTTGCTCAAGCGGCGACTCCCTGATGGTTCGCGGCATGGCCGATCTCGACCCATGCCGTGCGTATCTGCGCCAGCAGCGTGCGCGCTTCGTCGATGCCGGCGCGCTCGCAGGCGATGTTGGCCTCGACCAGCCGCTGCACGACGTAGTCGTACAGCGATGCCAGGCCTTGCGCGACCTCGCCGCCGCGCGCCAGGTCGAGGCTGGCGGCCAGTCCGCTGCCGACGATTTCGATGGCCTTGCCGATCGAGCGTCCCTTGCCCTCGACGTCGCCCGCGTCGACCTGCATCGCCGCGGTGTCCATTGCGCGCAGGGCGCCGTCGAACAGCATCGTGACGAGCTGGTGCGGACTGGCGGCGAGGGCGTCAGTGTCGACGCCCATTTGCCGGTATGCGTTGGCGCCGGCGCGCGTGTTGCCGAACATTCTGATGGGTCTCCTGGGTCGGTGTTCAGGACGTCGACAGCTTCGCGAGCTGCTGCGTCAGATAGGTACTGGTGTTTTGCATGCTCGACAACGCGCCGTCGAGCCGCGTGAATTGCGCGCGGTAGCTCGCCTCGAGGCGGTCGAGCCGCGACTGCTCGCTGCTTTCGCGCTGCGACAGCGAGCGCAGCGTCGCATTCAGGCCGCCGGTGCGCGTGGTGACCACGCCGGCTTCGCCGAGGAGTTCACTGGCCACGCCGTTGAGCCGCGTGGCGATGCCGTCGGTGCCGGCGAACAGGGCCTGCAGGTCGGCCGGTCGGCTGTCGATCGCGGCCTGCAGCTTCGCGTCGTTGACGGCCAGCGTGCCGTCCTTCTGGAAGCTGAGGCCGATGTCGTTCATTTGCGCGAGGCTGCCGGCGCCGGCAACGGCTTTCGTGAACGCGCTGCGCAGCTGCGACAGGATCGACGACGGGCCGCTGTCGCCATGCAGCACGGCGCCGGTCCGGGTCGTCTCGTTCCACGCGGTCTGCGTTCCTGCCAGCGACTTCAGGCTGTTCCATGCTTTGGCCATCTCGCCCACCGAGGCCTTGATGCCGGCAGCGTCGCGCTGCACGTCCACGGTGACGGGGCTGGCGGTCAGCTGGCTGACGCGCAGCGTGACGCCGGGAATGGCGCCGCTGATGGCGTTCGTCGGCGCGCTGACCTTCATGCCGTCGATCGTGACGGCGGCATCCTGCGCCGGCTGGGTCCGGCTCATCACGGCGGGCGCATTGCCGGAGCCGTCATAGCCGAAGGCGACCGGCGCGTTCGGGTCGAAGCTGAACGCAGCCAGCGCGCCGGTGCCGGTCACGCTGAACGACTTCGCCGCTCCGCTGTCCTTGCCGATGATCATCAGGCGCTTGCCGCTGGCGCCGCCGTCATCGACGATGCTGGCGGTCACGCCGATGCCGGCGTTGTTGATTGCGTCGCGCAGTTCGTTCAACGAGGTGCCGGCAGGTGACAGGTTGACGGTCGCGCCGCCGGCCGGCGTGATGGCCAGCGTGCCGACGCCGAGCGGCGCAGCGGCATCGGCAAAGCCGGGCGAGACCAGCTTCTGCGCCTGCGCCAGCTGCGTCACCTGCACGCTGTAATTGCCGGGCGTGGCGCCGCTGCCGACGGTCACCGCGACCGCGGCGGACGAACTCGTGGCGGTGCAGGCGGCAATGCTCGTGCCGGTCAGTTTCCTGACCGCTGTCTGGAAGCTCGACAGCGATGACGACAGCTGGCCCCAGGCCGAGATCTTTGCGCTGGCTGCGCTTTCCTGCTTCTTCAGCAGGCTCATCGGTTGCCGCTCGGCCGACATCAGCTGGCTGACGAGGCCGTTGATGTCGAGACCGGAACCGATGCCGGATACGCTAATCCCCATGTCATTCTCCGCGCGTGCGCTCAGGCCTTTTGCCTGATTAACACGCCTTGCATCCTGTCGAGTATGCGCGCAAGGGCCAGCGCTTCATCCCCGGGAATCTGGCGTAAAACTGCCCCTGATTCAACGTCTGTCACGCGCAGCACGGTTTTTCCGGTGTCATGATCGACTGAAAACTGCACCTGCTGGCCGACCGTGCCGATCGCCAGCGTGAGCCGGTTGGCAACTTCCTGCAGCGCCTGCGGGTCCGCCGGCGCGTCTTGCGAGGCGGCTTCGCGGGGTTCCGGCACGGAGGGTCCGGACGCGGCGGCCGGACCGGCCGCCGGCGCCGTGTCGGCCGCCGGCGGGGTGCTTGCGATGGCGGAGAGCTTCATGTCTGCCTCGATGTCTGTTGGGCGGGCCCGTCCGGCGCGCGCTGCCCGGTCCGGCGGGTAGGGCGAAACGACCCGCGGCGGGCGTTTCGTCGTCGTTCAAGTGCCAACACCGGATCCCGGCGCGGGCCGGGATCCGGTGATTCAGGCGGCCTGCGGACCTTGGTTTAGCCGCGCAGCAGGGCCATCACGCCGTTCGGCAGCGAGTTCGCCTGGGCGAGCATCGCGGTGCCGGCCTGTTGCATGATCTGGCCGCGGGTCAGGTTCGCGGTCTCGGAGGCGAAGTCGGCGTCGATGATGCGGCTGCGCGAGGCGCTCTGGTTCTCGGAGGCGATCTGCAGGTTCGAGATCACGGCTTCGAAGCGGTTTTGCGCGGCGCCGAAGGTGGCGCGTGCCGTCGACACTTCGTCAATCGCGGTGCTCAGGGCGTCCATTGCAGCCAGCGCCTTTGCGCCGGTGGCGTCGGAGATGCTGGCGCTGGCGCCCGCGCCGGTGACCGCGGCGATGCCGGCGCCGGCCGTCAGGTCGCTGGTCGCGATATTGATCTTCTCGTTGCCGTTGTTGTTCGCGCCGACCTGGAAGTCGAAGCCGGCGGCCGGTGCCGATGCGTTCAGCAGGTTCAGGCCGTTGAACTTCGTGCTCTGCAGCACTCGCGTCACTTCGCCGGCCAGCGCGGTGTATTCCTGGTCAAGCGTGGTGCGGTCGGCGGTGCTGTTGGTGCCGTTGGCGGCCTGCACTGCCAGTTCACGCATGCGCTGCAGGTTTTCGCCGACCTTGCCGAGCGCGCCTTCCGCGGTCTGCGACAGCGAGATTGCGTCGTTGGCATTGCGGATCGCGACGTTCATGCCCTTGACTTGCGAGTTCATGCGCTCGGCGATGGCCAGGCCGGCGGCATCGTCTTTGGCGCTGTTGACGCGCAGGCCGGAAGACAGGCGCTGCAGCGAGGTGTTCAGCGATGCCTGCGAGGCGGTCAGGTTGCGCTGGGTGTTAAGCGACGCGAGGTTGGTGTTGATGACTGCGGGCATGATGCTCTCCTTTGCTTGGTCCGATGGTCTGGCCAGCGTTCCTGGCCGATTCTTCAGCGGGTTTGGCTTTGTTGCCTGCCGCTGTTGAATCTGGTTACGGGAAGGGAGAGGGAAATGTTTAGGGCCGGCGGGGAATTTTTTCTTGCAGCGCCTGCGCCGCCCGGCCGGCGCGGTTCACTCGGGCATCTCGGGCACGAGCCGGTGGCGGATCGCGTAGTGCGTCAGTTCGGCATTGTGGCGCAGCTTCATCTTCTGCAGCAGGCGCGCGCGGTACATGCTGACGGTCTTCACCGACAGCGCGAGCTCGGCCGCGATCTCGCCGACGGTTTTGCCGGAGGCGATCATCACGAGGGTCTGGTATTCGCGGTCCGACAGGGTTTCGTGCAGCGGCTTGCCGCTGTCATCGCTGCTGCCGACCTGGTTGGCGAGTTCCTGCGCCAGCGCGGGGGTGATGTACTTGCGGCCGGCATTGACCTCGCGCAGCGCATTCACCAGCTCGGCCGGCGCGCCCTGCTTGTTCAGGTAGCCGGACGCGCCCGCCTTCAGCGCGCGGATTGCGTACTGGTCTTCGCGGTGCATGGTGAGAATCAGCACCGGCAGCGCGGGCAGCTCCTTCTTCAGCTGCTTGAGCACGTCAATGCCGTTGCGGTCGGGCAGGGAGATGTCGAGCAGCACGACGTCAAACGCGCCGCTGCGCGCCTGCTGTATCGCCTGCAGGCCGGTCTCGGCCTCGCCGTTGACCGTGAAGTCGCCGCTGTCGGCGATGATCTGCTTGAGTCCCTCGCGAATGATCGCGTGGTCGTCCGCAACCAGCACGCGGACCGGCTTGCCGTGTTCAGTTCCTCTGGAGGGCATGGGTGTCGCTTGCTTCCTGCGTCATTGATCGAGCATCGGCACCTTGACCCGCACCATCGTCCCCTTGCCGCTGCGCGACGCGAGGTGGAAGCTGCCGCCGAGCGACGCCATCCGTTCCGACATGCCGAGCAGTCCGAACGAGCGCGGGTTGTTGCGGCGCTCATCCGGGATGCCGATGCCGTTGTCGATCACTTCGAGCACGAGCTCGCCGTCGGATTCATGCAGGTGGATGTCGACCTGGGTCGCGTGCGCATGCTTGCGGATGTTGTTGCAGGCTTCCTGCGCGATGCGGAACAGCGAGGTCGCCAGCATCGGCGGCATGTCGATGTCCTGCTGGGTGCTGTGCAGCAGATACGGGATGCCGGTCTGCTGCTGCTGTTCCTGTGCCAGCCATTCGAGCGCCGCCACCAGCCCGGCATCGAGGATGCCCGGGCGCAGGTCGGCCGAGATTCGGTGGATCGACTCGATCGAGCGATCGATCAGCTGGTTCAGGTAGGCGCTGCGTTCCTCGATGAAGGGGGTGGACGGCAACTGCCGCCACACATGCCCGAGCATCATCTTCAGCGCCGACAGATTGCCGCCGAGGTCGTCATGCAGGTCGCGCTCGATGCGGGTGCGTTCCTGTTCGCGCACGTTCTCAGCGTAGGCGCTCAGTTCGGCCAGTTGCGCGCGCGACTGCCGGATTTCCTCGGCCTGCCGCTTGCTCATCGTTATGTTGGTCATCAGTCCGGTCCACAGGATGCCGTCGTCGCCCTCGTCTCGCGGGGTCGCGCGGACATTGATCCATTTGGTATCCCGCCAGGCCTCGATATGGATCCGTCCTTCCCAGTTGAGCACGCCGTGCGTCGCCGCCGACTCGCGCATCTTTTCGGTCCAGTCCTCGCGATCTTCCTCGACGATCTGTGCGAAAAAGCGTGCCGGGTTGGCATACAGCACCTCGGAAGGCTGGCCGAGCAGGTCCTGGCAGGCCTGCGACAGGAAGCTGAACTGCAGCAGCCCGGTCGGGCCGAGCCGCAGCTGGAACAGCAGCCCGGGCACATGGCCCTCGATCTGCGCCAGTCTTGCTTCGCGGCTGATCACATGCGCCTCGCGTTGCGATGTCTCGCCGGCGGCTTCGACGACCGCAATCAGCGTGGAAATGCCCGGCAGCTGCAGCAGCGAAAGCCGCAGTCGCACGTCGGTGGTCGTGCCGTCGCGCCGGCGCATCGTCGCCGGCACGAGGACCTCGACTTCGTTACCCGCACGCAATTTGGCAATGGCGCGCTCAAGGCGCTTGCCCGACAGGTCGGGCAGCACGTCGTGCGCATGCATCGTGGCCAGTTCATCTGCCCGGTACTGCAGGTTGTCGCACGCAGCATCGCTGACATCGAGCAGCAACAGCGAGCGGTCATCGATGATGAAGATTTCTTTTGCCGACTTGTGGATCAGGTCGGCAAGCCAGGTTTCTTCGAGCGTTTGCGGACGCTTTTTAACGGGAGCTGAACGGGGCACGAGAACAGATCATGTAATCGAACGGAAACTTAGCATCGGTGCAACACGGGTTTGCCGATTTGATTTTCCGCAACTGATGTCAATAAGGAACGTTTCTAACCGAAATTCCTTGGCTTTTTACTGGGTTAGATTCTTTCCGGAAATAAGTCTCAGACCTGCGCGAATAAAGGCGGTTCCCACCCCTTGTTTCAGGCATTGCGCGCCCGGCGTTCATGGTGTCATCAGTTAACAGCGCAATCAGGATCAGGGAAACGGCGTGCAGATGGCAATCAAGGGCAAGGAATTTCCGTTCACACAGGCGGACTTCGAGCGCGCGCGCGTGATGATCCGCCGCAGCGCCGGAATCGCCCTGGCCGACGGCAAGCAGGAGATGGTGTACAGCCGGCTGGCACGCCGGCTGCGGGCGACCGGCATCGATTCTTTCACCACCTATCTCGACGCGCTCGAACGCGACGCCGAGGCGGTCGAATGGCAGTCGTTCACGAATGCGTTGACCACCAACCTGACGGCCTTCTTTCGCGAGCCGCATCATTTCCCGCTGCTGGCCGAGCATGCGCGCGGACGTTCGCAGATGACGGTCTGGTGTTCTGCCAGTTCGACCGGCGAAGAACCTTATTCAATTGCGATGACCCTGTGCGAGGCCTACGGCACGCAGGAGCCGCCGGTGCGCATCGTCGCCACCGACATCGACACCGACGTGCTGGCCACGGCGGCGCAGGGCATCTATCCGGCCGAGCGCGTCGCCACGCTGCCGACGCAGCAGCTGCATCGCCATTTCCTGCGCGGCCGCGGCGCGCAATCGGGGCTGGTGCGGGTGCGTCCGGAGCTGCGGCGGCTGGTCGAGTTCATGCCGTTGAACCTGCTGGCGCCGCGCTGGTCCCTGTCTTCACCTTTCGATGCGATTTTCTGCCGCAACGTGATGATCTATTTCGACAAGCCGACCCAGCGGCAGATCCTGTCGCGCTTCGTGCCGCTGATGAAGCCGGATGCGCTGCTGTTCGCCGGGCATTCGGAAAATTTCCTGTATGTGTCCGATGCGCTGCGCCTGCGCGGCAAGACGGTCTATGAGCTGGCCGCTGCGCCGGGCAGGCAATGAGCGCCGTCGATCCGCATTTCGCCAAGCATCTGTATTTCGACCGGCACTTCGGACGCATGGCCGCCCGCGTGCTGCCGGGCGAATACTATTTCACCGGCACCGACATGGCGATCCTGACCGTGCTCGGCTCCTGCGTGTCGGCCTGCATCCGCGATCGTGAGACCGGCGTCGGCGGCATGAACCATTTCATGCTGCCCGGCGGCGGCGGCGACGACGGTCCGGCGTCGGTGTCGATGCGCTACGGCGCGATGGCGATGGAGATCCTGATCAACCAGCTGCTGAAGGCAGGCGCGCAACGCGGCCGCCTGGAAGCCAAAGTGTTTGGCGGCGGCCGCGTGCTGGCCGGCATGGAAGCGCTGAACGTCGGCGAGCGCAATGCGCAGTTCGTCAGGGATTACCTGCGTGCGGAAAACATTCCGGTGCTCGCGGCCGATCTGAACGATACCTGTCCGCGCAAGATTGCCTATTTCCCGACGACTGGCCGGGCACTGGTCAGGAAGCTGCAATCCGTCAGTCCGCGCATTGCCCGCGTGGAGCAGCAGTATTCGTCTGCGCTGAAGACCAAGCCGCTCGAAGGCGATATCGAATTGTTCTGACACCGGCACGGTGCCATGGCATCATCCGCGCCTGTTTCCGGAGGGCGCGATGGGCTGGATTATGGTGGGACTCGAGCTGGCTGTGGCTGCGATCATTGCGATCGCCCTCTGGCTTGCTCTGAGAAAGTAACGGAAGGTCAGGCGGCTTTTTTGACGGCTTGTTGCAGGCACTTTGACAGCTTGTCGAAATGCATCAACGCGGCCTGGGTCAGCTCCAGTTGCTTGCGACGCGCATCTTCAGTATCTGCCAGCAGGATCCAGCCCTTTTCACGCATCGACTTCAGGCGGCCATGCAGCATCGCCGGCGAGCCGAGTTCGCGCTTGCCCATCAGGTCTTTCACCGACAGACGTTCTTCCGCCTGACGTGCATAGGCGATCAGTTCCAGGATGCGCTCTTCGAGCGGTTCCAGGGGCGGCAGCGAAGGCATCGCGCGGAGCGTCTCGGCCAGTTGCAGGAAGCGGAGATAGATGTCCGCCGGTCGGGTACGCTTGGTCATAAACAGCCTTTCATGTTGGAAACTTTCACTCAAGAAACCATGATAAATGAAACCAGTTATTTATGCTGAACGTGCTGCATAAAGTCACTTTGTTTACAATTAACTGTTGGTAACGTTGCAAAAAATTGGCGGCAACATAGCACTATCGTTCAATAAAAAGCCGAATCGTTGCGTGTTGCCGAAATGGCTACAGGCTTTAGAAAACATAGTTTCCGGACGCTTGTAGCGGCAAAGGATCAAATTTTGATACCAAATTCTGACGAACGCCTGACGATCGTCTGACGCCGGAAAATCTTCCTGCTGCGGGTTGCACGACCCGCGCCGCCCGGCCGGCGAGCCGCCGGTTTAATCGTGCGCAGCCGAACGCCTGGCGGATGACGCACCTATAATCGGCGCTCCGAATTTCCCTCCCACCATCGCAGGGCCGTGTCGCCCGGAGGCATGCCATGCAACTCGTCACCCGTCTTCTTTTGCGCCTGCTGGTCGTCGGCGGCGTCATGATGGTGATCGCGCTCGCGCTCACCCTGCTGGCGGCACGCCGTGACATTGCCGACGAAGTCGACAGCAGCCAGCGCGTCGGCCGCCTCATGTCCACCCTGTCGGCGCTGCACGGCGAGTTGTCGACGGAAGACCGGATTGCGGCGATCGATGCACTCAATGCCGGCGGGACGCTGCGCAATTTCCGCGTTGCGCTGTTCCGCGACGGGCAGCGGCTGACCGCCGAAGCGCCCGAGCGCAAGCCGGGCCTGCTGGCGGGCTGGCTGGCGCAGGGCCGAACGGCGGATGCCTACGAGCTGCCGCTGGCGTTCGACGACGGCACCCGGCTCACGCTGGCGCTGGAACCGCAGCCGCAGGCTGAGAGCGGCGAGGCCGGCACCGCCGCGTTGCTGCAATTCGCGCTGTTCGGCGCGATCACGCTGGCGCTGATCGCGGCGCTCTGGATCAGCGTCAAGCGCGCGCTGGCCCCGTTGTCCGGCATCCTCGCGGGCATTGCCCGCATCGAGGCCGGCGACTATGACGCGCGCATCGGCGACTGCGCGACACGCGAGCTGAATCAGGTCGCACAGGCGCTGAACCATCTTGCCGAGGCGCTGACCGAGCAGCTGGCGAAACAGCGCGAGCTGCTGCACCGGCTGCAGGATGTACAGGAAGAGGAGCGCCGCAGCCTTGCGCATGAACTGCACGATGAATTCGGCCAGCTGCTGACCGCGCTGCAGGTCGATGCGTCCTACCTGCTGAAGCAGACCGCCGGCCAGCCGGCCTTGCAGGAATGCGCGAAGGCGATGTACGAGAACAGCGGCAGCATCCTCGCGCAGCTGCGCAGCCTGCTCGCACAGCTGCGGCCCTACGGTCTGCAGGGCGGCGAGGAGAAGCAGATCGCGCTGGAGCAGGCGTTGCGCGACCTGCTGCGCCAGCGGCAGTCGCGCGCCGATGCGGCGCTGGCCTGCCGGCTGTCGGTGTCGCTGCAGGATGCAGTGGTGCCGCAGCGGCTGGCGGTCGCGGTCTACCGGATCGCGCAGGAGGCGCTGACCAACGTGATGCGCCATGCCGGCGCGACCGAAGTGCAGATTGCGCTCGACGCCGACGCGGCCGGCAGGGAACTCACGCTGCGGGTGAGCGACAACGGCCGCGGCCTCGAAGGCGACGGCGCCGGCCATGCCGGGCAGCGCACCGGCATCGGCATCGGACTGGCCGGCATACGCGAACGCGTGCTGGCCAATCAGGGCCGGCTCGACCTCGGGCGCGGCGAGGAAGGCGGACTGTCGCTGGTGGCGCGCTTCCCTTTGCCGCCGGCGGTGCAGGCAGGCGCAGCGCAGGCGGGCCGCGCGCTTACTGTATGAGCCCGTGGTCCTTCGCGTAGCGCTGCAACTCGATTGACGAGCTGACGCCGAGTTTCTTGCGGATGTTGGCCTGATAGTTCGATGCCGTCTTCGGGCTCAGGTGCAGCCGCGCGCTGATGCTTTCGATATTTTCGCCATTGGCCAGCATCATCAGCACTTCAAACTCGCGCGGCAGCAGTTCATTGTGGGGCAGGTTCGGCGCGGTCAGTTCGTCGAGGTCGGCGCGCAGCGCCGGGGCGACCGGCCGCCCGCCGCGCATCGCCTGGTGAATCGCTTCGATGATCTCGTCCGGCGCCATGCTCTTGGTCAGGTAGCCGCAGGCGCCCAGCCGCAGCGCCTGGTTGGCGATCGACGCATTCTCGTGCATCGAGAAAATCAGCACCCGCTGCGCCGGATAGCGGCTGAGGATGCGGCGCAGTGATTCAAAGCCGCCCTGGCCGGGCATCGACAGATCCATGATCACCACGTCCACCGGCACATGGTCCAGCAGCGCATACGCATCCTCGCCGCTGGCCGCCTCCGCTGCCACCTGCAGGCCGGGATCAAGTTCGATATAACGTTTGTAACCAGCTCGCACGACCGCGTGGTCGTCGACCAGCATGATGGTGGTTTTCCGGGGAAGCGTCATGGCTGTGGGAATAATTGCGGCGAGCTGCATGTTACAGAAGAACGAAACATAAAAAAACGGGCGATGCCATCGGCATCGCCCGATGCACATCGAATCCGTGGGGGAAGGTCTCGATGGTGCCAAGAGAGGGAATCGCCGAAACAGGAAGCAACTGCGTCGACCGGGTCAACTGTATCTGCCGACCCGTCGCAGGTAAACAGGAAAACTTCCCGAGTCATCGGGAAGAATGCCCGCCCGCTTGTGCGCGCTCGGCGCGTCAATTCATTCGCGGCCGCGTGATGCGGTGAACCGGCATCCCGGCACAGGCTGCGATTTTTGATCAGGCAAAAGTCACGCACAGTGCGCCGGGATGCCGATGCCATGCTGCACGAAGCGGAAACGCCGGGTCAGAAGTTTTGAACTGATGCAAGCGCAAAGTCGCCTTCGGCAACGGTCGATATGCCCGTCAGCGTGGCAATCATCACGGCCGCGTTTGCGCCGCTGCCATCCGCGTCATAGAAGACACGGATATCCGCGCCGCTCGTGTCGACCTTGATGAACGAAGTTGCGGTGCCGGCCGTGTCGATGCCGCTCAGGTCGCCGATGAGTACGTTTGCCGAAGTCATGTCGCCCTTGGCAAGCGCGACCAGCGAATCGAACGTGTCTTCGAGCGCGGTAGTGGCCTCGACGCGGAAGACGATTTTATCCACGCCCGACGTAAAGTCGGTGATCGTGTCGGCGTCCGCGGCAACGAGTGCGCGATCCGTCGCGCTGTAGCTGATCACGCCATTCGCGGTCCCGCTGTCGCGCGCGTATTCGCGAATGGTCTGGAAAACGAATTTGTCTGCACCCGAACCGCCGGTCAGCGTGTCGTTGCCGCCATTGCCGATCAAAATATCGGCCATTGTCGTGCCGATAAATTTCTGGGCATTGCCGTTGCCGTCAAACGTCAATCCATTTTTGGTGACGCCGGAAGCGTTGATCACCACATTGTTGACGCTGTTCCCTGTCATGCCGCCCGACGCGGTCGATTGATTGGATACGGTATTGGCTCGCGCAAACAGGTAATGCCCGTCCCGCAATTGCAGGCAGGTGCTTTCATCCGCATCCTTGCTGATCGTGCCGCCGACTTCGACTTTCTCCATGCCGATGAAATTCTGGTCGTTCAGGACGACCGTGCCGTTCGCATCGCCGGTGGCGCCGGCGCCGCCAGTCACGCGCAAGGTGTCGAAACCGGCGCCGCCCCTGATGATGTCGAATTTGCCGGCATAGTCGGTGGCATTCGTGATGCCGTTGGTTACGCCGGTGCGCGCACCTTCGGCCGCCGAGATGATCCACTCCGCTTTGCCATCGTCGGCCTTGCTGGTGGTGCCGGACACACCTGTTCCGAAGCCGCCGATCGTGAAGATGTCATTGCCGTCGCCCCCGTCAAGGCTGTCCGCGCCGCCATGGCCGCTCAGCAGGTCATTGCCGCCAAAACCCTGGTACGAATCATTGCCGAGGCGCATGGTCGCATTGTCGACGCCGTCGGTGCCAAGCACCGCTTCGCCTGCGCCGCCATATTCATTCGCGCCATCGAATCGGAGGTAACGGCCAAGCGGAATCGCATTGCCGTCATCGTCGCCGGACAGGCCGCGTCCGTCGTAGACGACATCCACGTTCCTGAAGACGTTGGCAAACGAGTAGTCGTCCAGTTGCACGTCGGCCTGCACATAGCTGTCGCCGACTGCCGGTGTCTGGATGCCTTCGGCTTCATATTGAATGTCGAAGGTGACTTTTTCAGCCCTGCCTCCGGCAACCCCGCAGAACACGACGCCGGTATTGACGGCGCCGCGGTCCGCATAATTTTCAATGGCGTCGAAGACGTCGGCGGACAACCTGATGTTCACGCCGCTGGCCAGCTGCACGGTTTCGATGTTGCTGAAAAATCCTCCCAGCGCAGCGTAATCGCCCGACTTTCTGAACCAGAGGATGTCGTGGGCGTTATAGCCGCTGGCGGTCGTCGCATTGGTATCGATACTGGTCGGCGCACCGGGCCGGTAGGCCAGCGTCAACTGGCGATCCGTCGCATAAGACAGGGCGGTAACGATGTCGTTGCTGGTGGTGCCGGTCGCAGCGGTTGCCCCTGAGTTGTTCAGGCCTGAGGTCATCCCGTCGATCGAGATTCCGCCACGAATTGCGCCCGAAATTTCGAAAACATCCGAACCGGACGTCCCCGTGAAAGTGCCGCCCGTGATGCTGGTTTTTATAATCTTTGCTGCCGCAGTCATGTCTCCGTGAACCTCAGTGAATTTAAAGAGCAACCACGTTGGCAGAGGGAAATGTGAATGTCATTAGGAAGAATTCACAAGCTGCATTGGCCTGAGCGCGTGCGGAACCGGTCATCATCCCGGCATGGGGAACGCCGTTTCGCACTCGCCGGCTCGCAGGAAAATTGCGGTGGAATTTGTCTTGCGCGATGGGTTCAGATGCTTCGCTGCAGCCGTGGTTTTCGCGCGTGCGATCCGCAGCCATCCGGAGAAACGGGCGATACCGCAGTACTGCGCGATAGCGCGCCGGTACGAACGAGGGCGGTCGGCCGACACGGGGGAGATATCGCCGAAGCAGAAAGCCGCTGCCACGACAGGGGCGGAATTTGTTCGCATCCTTGTCGGAAAGGATAGGGAAAAATTCCCGGTCTATGACGCAAGACGATGGTTTGCAGGCCGGTTGCAGCCTATATATCGGGAATAATTCCCAACCGAGTTTCAGACAAACCCTCGTAAAATCACGCCGCAAACACCGCGCCGACGACGCTGCGCCTTCGCTGCCAGGCAGTCGGAATATTGGTACAAATAATGAAATTGGGGATGACAGATGAATTCAATGATGCCGCGCGCTTTTCGTCTCAGCGCGATTGCATTGTCGGTGGCGGGGCTGTTCGCCGTGCCGGTCCTGCATGCGGAGGATCAGGACGAGGGCAGGAAAGAAAAGACTCTGAGGGAAGTCGAAGTGGTCGCCACCTCGCCGCTGCCGGGAATCGGCATCGAGGAAGACAAGCTGCCGTATGAAGTCCAGAGCGTCACCGCCGAGGACATCGCGCGCGGCCAGACCATGAACCTGACTGATTACATGGCGCGCAACCTGTCCGGTATTACGATCAATGAAGTGCAGGGCAGCCCGTTCCAGGCCGACATCGCGTATCGCGGTTTCCGCCTGTCGAGCATCCTCGGTTCCGCGCAAGGCCTGTCGGTCTACCTCGACGGCGTGCGCGTCAACGAACCCTTCGGCGACGTCGTCAACTGGGACATGATTCCCGAGGCGGCGATCGGCAACGTGACCCTGGTGCCCGGTTCCAACCCGATCTACGGCCTGAACACCCTCGGCGGCGCGCTCGCGTTCACCACCAAATCGGGCCTGACCGCACCCGGCACGGAACTGAAAGTGCAGGCCGGCAGCTTTGGCCGCAAGCGCATCGACGTGTCCCACGGCAGCAAGGATGACGACGGTTACCATCGTTTCATCAGCGCGACCGCGTTCGACGAGAACGGCTGGCGCGATTATTCGGCAGGGACGCTCGGCAACGTGTTCGCGAAGATCGGGCGCCAGCAGAACGACAGCAACTGGGACCTGTCGCTGGTGGTCGCGCGCAGCGCGCTGCTCGGCAATGCGCTGCTGCCCAGCCGTAACTACGGACCCGAGGGTGAGGACAGCCCGACCGGCAGCATGTACGAACGCAAGCGCGACTGGATCTACACGCATTCGGACAAGACCTGGAACGACCTGAACATGCTGACGTTCAATTTCCAGCGCCTGCTGAATGACAGCACCGAGCTGTCGGCAATGGCTTATGTCCGTCAGGGCAAGCGCCGCGCGTACAGCGGCGACGCCGAGCGCGAGGAATCGTCGACGGTGCCCGGCACCTACGAGGACGAGGCCGTCGTCAACTACAACAACAGCCGGCAGACCAGCTACGGCGGCAGCGTCAACTACACGCGCCTGCTGACCGCGCACCAGCTGACCCTCGGCGCCAGCGCAGATGCCAGCAATATTCGCTATGGCGCATCGCAGGCGGAATGCGAAGGCCTGAGCGACAGCCGTTCGCCGGTGGATTGCGACGAACGCGTGCGGACGTCCGGCGTGACCGGCAAGACGACGGCGCTGGGCATCTATGCGTCCGACACCTGGACCATGAACGAGCGCACCTTCGTGACCGGCGCGGCGCGTTTCAACCATGCGACCGTGGCGAACACGATCACGAACTACGAAGACGGCGTCGGCACCGCGCGTCCGCGCGAAAGCTTCACCTACAACAGCCTGAACCCGTCGGTGGGCATCAGCTACAAGGCGGCACCGGCGGTCACGCTGTTCGGCAACATCGGTCAGAGCAACCGCGTGCCGACCGTGATCGAGCTCGGCTGCGCCGACCCGAACGAACCCTGCCGTCTGCCGACCGGCCTGCAGGCCGACCCGTACCTGAAGCAGGTGATTGCGCGCACCATCGAGTTCGGCACGCGCTGGCGCCTGGCGGAATCGGAGTTCACCGCGTCGGTCTACCGTTCGGAAAACAAGGACGACATCCTGTTCCGCGCAGTCTCGGTGACCGGCCTCGGCTACTTCAGCAACTTCTCGCGCACGCGGCGTCAGGGCATCGACCTGTCCGCGCGCACCGAAATCGGCGCGGTCAGCCTGCATGCGAGCTACAACTACCTCGACGCGACCTATCAGGATGACGGCGAGCTGTTCGGCGGCGAGCGTAACATCAGCGTGCGTCCGGGCACCCGCATCGCCGGCCTGCCGAAGCACACGATCCGTGTCGGCGCCGACTGGCGCGCGCAGCCGAAGCTGGTGGTCGGCGGCACCGTGCTGGCAACCTCCAGCCTCGTCTCGCAGGGCAACGAGGACGGCCTGATCGGCGATGGCGAGAAGGTCAATGCCAGCGTGAAGGGCTACGCGATCATGAACCTGCACGCGAATTACGAGGCGAGCAAGGGCATGGACTACTTTGTCCGCATCAATAACGTGTTCGATACCCGCTTCGAAACGTACGGGATGATGGCGCTGAACATGTTCGACCAGAACGGCAACCAGTACAGTTCGCCGACATCGGCGCCGACGGTCAGCCGCTTCATCGCGCCGGGCGCGCCGCGCAATTTCATGGTGGGCCTGCGCTATCGTTTCTGACGTGACGCTGCCTGCGGGACGCCATCAGGCGCTCCCGTGAGCAAGGAAAACGGCGGCCCGCGGGCCGCCGTTTTCGTAGGACGCGCGGCTCCCGCCGCGGCTTATTTCAGGATCCGGATCGCCTTCACGTCGATCTCGACCGAGTGCAGGAAATCCTTTTCCACCTCGCCGGTGATCTCGACCTTCGTCTTGTCGTCGAACGGCTCGGTCGGCATCACGTCATCATCGATTTCGATGCGGATCTCGCCGCTGGCGTCGCGGAACAGGTATTTTTCCCAGCCGACCTTCCTGACCACGTTGCCGGTCAGCGTGACGCGCTGGTCGTCGCGGCCGCGCTTGCGCACGTCGGCCACCGTGGCCACCGGCCCCTGCGGCGCTGCCCTGGCTGCGCGACCGCCCGGCCCCTGGTATTGCGCGTGCGCGGACAGGGCGATGCCGGCGCCCAGTGCGACCGCCAGCGCGACAGCGATTCCCGACTTGTTCATGCAGCCTCCCGATCGTCTGGTGAAGGAAAAATGCTTATGCATCTTGGCACATTTCTGCTGGCGAGGGCAATCGGCGGCCGGCGTTTTCCGGCGCCGGCACCTTCCGCGGACTTGTGCCGGTGCCAAGCGGGAATTCCATAACTTTCAAGGCCTTGCCGCCATTCCCGATCGCGCCCCTTTGCTAGAATGGCAGGCTTTTGCGGTCGCCAGAACCGCAGGCTGACAACCCTTACGGAGACCCGTGCATGTCCTCACCGCTGATGCTCGAAATCGACCAGTCGCTGGCCGTCATCACCTTCAACACGCCGGAACGTGCGAACGTGCTCGACCTTGCGATGGCGCGCGCGTTCGCGGCAGCGGTCGAGCAGATCGCCGGCGACGCCTCGGTGCGCGCCGTGCTGATCACGGCAGCGGGCAAGCATTTCTGCGCCGGCGGCGACATCAAGGCCTTCGCGGACACCTCGCGTCCGCTGACGGAGATCCTGCAGGAACTGCTGGACCCCGTGCATGAAGCGATGAAGATGCTGACGCTGTTGCCGGTGCCCGTCGTGTGCGCGATCAATGGTCCGGTCGGCGGCGGCGGCATCGGCTTCGCGCTGTGCGGCGACATCGTGCTGGCGGCTGAGTCGATGAAGCTGCGCGGCGGTTATTCGGCGATCGGGCTCACGCCTGATGTCGGTGGTTCATGGTTCGTCACCCGCCGTGCCGGCGCGGCGAAGGCGAAAGAAGTCTTCCTGACCAACCGGCCTTTCCCGGCCGCCGAATGCCGCGACATCGGCCTGGTCGATCAGGTCTATCCGGATTCCGAACTGCCGCATGCGGCGCGCAAGCTCGCGCAGCAACTCGCGCAGGGACCGGCGCAGGCGCAGGCGCGCATCAAGTCGCTGATCGAGTCGGCGCAGCACCACGGGCTGCACAGCCATTTTGATCTGGAGCGCGACGCCATGTTTGCGTCCGGCGCGACCGAAGACGGTCGCGAGGGCATTCGCGCATTCATGGAAAAGCGCGCACCGAAATTCCAGTGACCCGGCGCCGCGTGCAAGCCGGACAGCACAAGCAACACTACAAGCCAAGAAGAGAACGAGGAGACACATGAAAGCCGTCGTATGCAAGGCCTGGGGCCTGCCTGAAACCCTGGTCGTCGAAGACTTGCCTGAACCGCAGCCGAAGGCCGGCGAAGTGCTGGTCGACATCGAGGCCGCCGGCGTGAATTTTCCCGACGTGCTGATCATCCAGAACAAGTACCAGTTCAAGCCCGAGCTGCCTTTCACGCCCGGCAATGAACTGGCCGGCACCGTGCGCGCGGTCGGCGACGGCGTGACCGAGCTGAAGGTCGGCGACCGTGTGTTCGGCTATGTGCCGCACGGCGCGTTTGCGCAGCAGATCGTCGCGCCGGCCAGCGCGCTGATCCGCATGGCCGATACGATGGACTTCGACACCGCTGCGGCGCTGACGCTGACCTATGGCACCTCGCACCATGCGGTGGTCGATCGCGCGTTGCTGCAGGCCGGCGAAACCATGCTGGTGCTCGGCGCGGCCGGCGGCGTCGGCCTGGCCGCGATCGAGATCGGCAAGGCGCTCGGCGCGAAGGTGATCGCGGCCGCGTCCACCGATGAAAAGCTGGCAGTCTGCCGCGAGCACGGCGCCGACGAGACCATCAACTACAGCACGGAAGACCTGCGCGAAGGCATCAAGCGCTGCACGGGCGGCAAGGGGCCGGACGTGATCTACGATCCGGTCGGCGGCAGCTATACCGAGGCGGCATTCCGCTCGATCGCCTGGCGCGGCCGTCACCTGGTGATCGGTTTTGCGAACGGCGAGATTCCGAAGCTGCCGCTGAACCTGCCGCTGCTCAAGGGCGCGTCGGCGGTCGGCGTGTTCTGGGGCGACTTCATCCGTCGCGAGCCGGCGAAGCACACGGCCGCGATGCAGGAACTGATGCGCTGGCATGCGTCCGGCAAGATCCGCCCGCATGTGTCGGCCACCTATGCGCTCGCAGAAACGCCGCAGGCGCTGCTGGACATGGCCTCGCGCAAGGTGACCGGAAAAATCGTGATCCGGACACGCACATGAAGAGCCAGCCGAAGGTCTATGCGATCGAGGGCGTGGTTCCGGTGATCCACCCGACTGCGTTCGTGCACCCGACCGCCGTGCTGATCGGCGACGTCATCATCGGGCCGGGCTGTTATGTCGGCCCGAACGCCTGCCTGCGCGGCGACTTTGGCCGGTTGATCATGGAAGAGGGCGCGAACCTGCAGGATACCTGCGTGGTGCATGGCTTTCCCGGCAGCGACACCGTGATCGAGGTCGACGGTCATATCGGCCACGGCGCGGTGATCCACGGCGCCCGCATCGGCCGCAATGCGCTGGTCGGCATGAATGCGGTGGTGATGGACACCGCGGTGATCGGCGAGTCCTCGATCGTCGCAGCGATGGCCTTCGTGAAGACCGGCATGCAGGTGCCGCCGAAGAGCCTGGTCGTGGGCGCGCCGGCGAGGGTGGTGAGAGAATTGACCGACAAAGAAATAGCGTGGAAGCGCAAGGGGACACTGGAGTACCAGAAGCTGGCCGTGCAATGCCTGCGCGAGATGGAGGAAGTGGCGCCGCTGACGGAAGTCGAACCGGACCGCCGTCGCTTGCGCATCGACAATCCGCAGGACATGGCCAAACCGAAAACCGACGGAGCTGACTGAAGAACCATGGATTACCAGACCCTCGAGATCGTGCGCGACGGCCATGTCGCCACGGTCTGGTTGAACCGCCCCGACGTTCGCAACGCTTTCAATGAGCAGTCGATCGCCGAGCTGACGCACGCATTCCGCACGCTCGAGCGTGAGCGCGCGGTGCGCGCGATCGTTCTGGGCGCGCGCGGCACCGCGTTTTGCGCAGGCGCCGACCTGAACTGGATGAAGAAGATGGCCGGCTACTCCGAAGAGGAGAACCGCGCCGACGCGCAGGCGCTGGCCGACATGCTGCATGTCATCTATGCGTGCGGCAAGCCGACGGTCGCGCGCGTGCAGGGCGACTGCTATGCGGGCGGCATGGGGCTGGTGGCCGCGTGCGACATCGCGGTGGCGGCCGACGGCGTCGAATTCTGCCTGTCCGAGGTGAAGCTGGGGCTGATCCCGGCCACGATTGCGCCGTATGTGATGCGCGCGATGGGCGAGCGAGCCGCGCACCGCTATTTCCTGACCGCCGAACGCTTTCCCGCATCGGATGCGCTGCGCATCGGTTTCGTCCATGAACTTGTGCCGGGCGACGAGCTCGACGCCGCGGTTGCGCGCCTGACCCATCACCTGGCGGCCGGCAGCCCGCATGCGCATGACGAATGCAAGCGTCTGCTGCGCGACATCGGCGGCGAGACCATCGATGCAGCGCTGATCGCCGACACCGCGCGCCGCATCGGCGAGATCCGCGTGTCGCCGCAGGGCCGCGAAGGCATCCAGTCCTTCCTCGAGAAACGCAAGCCCTCGTGGCTGACTGACTAAGGCTTTTGAATGTCTGAAACATCCCCGCTGTTGTCCGGCCTGCAAGCCAGGCTGGACGCACTCGGGCAGCAGCACCTGATCCGGCAGCGCCGGCTGGTCGAGACGCCGCATGCGCCGGCGATGACGGTCGATGGTCGCGCGATGCTGGCGTTCTGCAGCAATGATTATCTCGGCCTGGCCGCCGATGCGCGCGTGGTCGAGGCCTTGCGCGACGGCGCGCTGCGCTACGGCGCCGGCAGCGGTGCGTCGCACCTGATCTCCGGGCACTCGGCCGCGCATGCAGCGCTGGAGGACAGGCTGGCGGATTTCCTGTCGCCGCATGTGCCGTCCGTGCGCGCGCTGTATTTCTCCACCGGCTACATGGCCAACCTCGCGGTGCTGTCCGCGCTGGCCGGCAAGGATGCCGAGATCTTTTCCGAAGAGCTCAACCATGCGTCGTTGATTGACGGCGCGCGGCTGGCGCGCGCGACGCTGCGCGTCTATCCGCACAAGGACCTGGCGCAGCTTGAAACGCTGCTGCGGCAAAGCACGGCCGCGGACAGGCTGGTCGTGACCGACAGCGTGTTCAGCATGGACGGCGACATCGCCCCGCTGCATGAACTGCTGGCGCTGTGCGACCGCCACGGCGCGTGGCTGGTAGTTGACGATGCGCACGGCTTCGGCGTGCTCGGCGAAAGCGGCCGCGGCGTGCTCGAGCAGCTGGCGCTGTCGTCGCAGCAGCTGGTCTACGTCGGCACGCTCGGCAAGGCCGCCGGCGTGGCCGGCGCGTTTGTCGCCGCCCATGCGACCGTGGTCGAATGGCTGGTGCAGCGCGCCCGCCCGTACATCTACACGACCGCCGCGCCGCCGGCGGTCGCGCATGCGCTGCTGGCGAGCCTTGACATCATCAGCGGCGATGAAGGCCGGCAGCGGCGCGCCCGGCTGCAACAGCTGATCAGCCGGCTGCGCGAGCGGCTGGCGCTGAAGCGCTGGACGCTGTTGCCGTCGGAGACGCCGATACAGCCGGTCGTCATCGGCGACAACGCGCAGACGATGGCTGCCGGTGCCGCGCTGCTTGCGCGCGGCTTCTGGGTCGGCGCAATCCGTCCGCCGACCGTGCCGCAGGGCACTTCGCGGCTGCGCATCACGCTGTCGGCCGCGCATACGCTCGCGCAGGTGGATGCGCTGGCCGATGCCTTGCTCGGGATCGAAGCCGCCGCCATGCAGAGCGAGGGCGCATGATGACGACACTGCAGAGCACGGGCAGCAATCCGCAGTTCGCCTGCTTCATTGCCGGCACCGATACCGGCGTCGGCAAGTCGCTGGTGTCGGCCGCCTTGCTGCACGCGCTCGGCCAGGCCGGGCTGCCGGCGGTCGGCATGAAGCCGCTTGCGGCCGGCGCGGAACTGCGCGACGGCGTGCTGTGGAACGAGGATGTGGCGCTGCTGGCGTCCGAATCGACGCTGGCGCTGCCGCAGTCGCTGACCACTTCCTATCTGTTGCGCGAAGCCTGTGCACCGCATGTGGCGGCGAAGCTTGAGAACGTGCAGATCGATCCGGCGGTGCTGGTCGACGCTTACCGGCAGGTCGCCGCGCAGGCGCCGGCGGTGGTGGTGGAGGGCGTCGGCGGCTTTCGGGTGCCGCTGACCGACGACTTTGATACGGCCGATTTTTCTGCTGCACTGCAACTTGATGTTATCCTCGTGGTCGGCCTGCGGCTCGGTTGCCTCAGCCATGCATTGCTGACCGCCGAAGCCATTGCGGCACGCGGCCTGCGGCTGGCCGGCTGGGTCGCGAACCAGATCGACCCGGCGATGCCGCATCAGGCCGACAATGTGCTGGCCTTGCAGGACAGGCTGTCCGCGCCGCTGCTGGGCGTGGTGCCCTGGATGGCGGTGCCGTCGCCGGCGCAGGCCGCCGGCGCAATCGATTTTTCCTTGCTGGATCGCTGGCCGAAGCCGGCGCGCTAGTCTTTTGTTTCTTGTATTGGGATTCCCGCATGTCGTCGCAAACCGTCGAATTTTTTGCCGCCTCGAAGAAGGTCGCCGACCTGGCGAAGGCGAACGAGACCTGGCCGGTGGCCGAGGTTGCCGCGCTGTTCGAGCTGCCGTTCAATGACCTGCTGTGGAAGGCCCAGCAGGTGCACCGCGCGAACTGGGACGCGAACGAAGTCGAGCTGGCCACGCTGCTGTCGATCAAGACCGGCGGCTGTCCGGAAAACTGCGGCTACTGCCCGCAGTCGGCGCACCATGACACCGGCGTGAAGGCCGAGAAGATGATGGCGGTCGACGAGGTGGTCGCTGCCGCGCAGGCCGCGAAGGGCGGCGGCGCGACGCGTTTCTGCATGGGCGCCGCATGGCGCGCGCCAAAGGATCGCGACATCGACGCGGTCGAGGAGATGGTCAAGGCGGTCAAGGCGCTCGGCCTCGAGACTTGCGCAACGCTCGGCATGCTGAAGGAAGAGCAGGCGCAGCGCCTGGCGTCGGCCGGCCTCGACTACTACAACCACAACCTCGACACCGCGCCCGAGTTCTACGGCGAGATCATCACCACGCGCGACTACCAGGACCGGCTGGACACGCTCGGCCATGTGCGCGAGGCGGGCCTGAAGGTCTGCTGCGGCGGCATCGTCGGCATGGGCGAATCGCGCCTGCAGCGCGCCGGCCTGATCGCGCAGCTGGCCAACCTGAACCCGTATCCGGATTCGGTGCCGATCAATCACCTGGTCGCGGTCGAAGGCACGCCGCTGGCTGATCAGGCGCCGCTCGATCCGCTGGAATTCGTGCGCACCATCGCGGTGGCGCGCATCACGATGCCGAAGGCGCGCGTGCGCCTGTCGGCAGGCCGCCGCCAGCTGGGCGACGGCGTGCAGGCGCTGTGCTACCTAGCGGGCGCGAACTCGATCTTCTACGGTGACAAGCTGCTCGTCACCGGCAACCCGGAAGTGGAAGAGGATCGCGCATTGCTGGGCCGCCTCGGCATGCGCGGCAAGCAGGTCTAACTCAGCGCCTTCTGCAGGTCGAAGGGCTGGCCACGCCAGTTCTCGATCTGTCTTGCCGCGAGCTCGTTCAGGATGCGGAAGTCCTGCTCCTTGCGCGCCCGCTTGACCAGACGTTGCGCGACGTCGTGAGGCAGGACCAGCCTGCTGCCCATCGCTGACAGCAGCATCAGGATCAGCCCCATCGGAGAATTGCGCTCGATCGCTACCGACAGTGCCGACTCGCATGACGAAGTGTGATGGTTCGGATCGGCGCCGTGACTGAGCAATACCCGAATCACTTCGACGCGGTTCAGAGCGGCCGCTTCCATCAGCGGCGTGAATTCACCGAACGCCGGCTCCGTGACCGAGAAGCCAGCCGCCAGCAGGCATTCGAGGCAGGCGGCGGCGTCGCGCCGCACGGCGGTCTGCATCAACGGGCGTTTCCACCACTGGCCGTCGGGCATCTTCTTCAGCAAAACGCCCAGCGTCTGCACATCGTCGTGCATGCAGGCCAGTTCGGCCGGCAAGCCGATGGCGATGGACACTTGTACTGCCCCATGCCTGAGCAGCAGTTTGGCAATGTGCGTCCGCTTGTGCTGCGCTGCATGGTGCAGCGGCGTCATCCCATACTGTCCGCGCTGGTTCGGGTCGGAGCCTTTGCGCAGCAGTTGCTTCACGATCCCCGGATGCCCGGCCTCGATGGCAGCCTTCATGGCGGTAAATCCGCCCGTGGGCCGGAAATCGACCAGTATCTTGCCTGTCCTCTTCAGGATCATTTTCACCAGCGCCTGATCGCCCAGCGTGCAGGCGGCAATGAGCGGGGTGCCGTAGCCGTCGCAGGTGTTGACCCGGGCGCCGCAATGGATCAGCTGCCGCGCCGTCGTGACATCGCCAACGACACAGGCAGCATGTAATGCCGTTCGTCCGGACTTGCCACGCGCGTCAATGGCAATGCCACGGACGCTCAGCAGGAAGTCAACGATATCCGGACGCTTCATTTCGACCGCAGCGACCAGGGGGGGGCAACTCAGCGCCTGTATCGGCTGATTGACCAGCGACGGCTGGTCGGCGAGGATTTTTTTCAGGCGTTCAAGGCTGCCATCGACCAGCGCATCCTGAAGTGCGCGAGTAACCGGATTCGTGGTCGCCGAATCGCCATCGATAATGACAATCTCATCATCGGAGTCGCTTTCGTCCGAGAAGTGGCGTACTTCGGTCCGGCGTGCCGAGTTGGCCAGCTCGCTGATCGAATTGCCATCGCTGCGCGGATCGGGCGGCGCAAGCCGGTTCGCAATCGACGGCGTGGCGGTGATCGGTGTTTCGGTCGGCGTCTGTGCCGGCACTGGCGCAAGTGCCGGCGCGGCCAGGGGCATGACGACCGTGGTCAAGGTGGTCGGCAGGTTGGAGTTCGTGGAATGCATCGGATCGATCCTTGTCGTGCGGGATGTGGAGTGGGCTTGTACGGACGCTCATGCGTACAAAATCCGATGCCCTGTATCCGGGTCGTCCGTCGGGCTGGCGGCGAGGAAGCGCGCGCGATGCCATCGGTTGACGGATGCAGGGAAGCGCGCTGCCGGCTTTTCGCTGGCTGAAAAAAAAGCCGGACAGGTGTCCGGCCATCTCGGGGAGGAAGGGCGCAGGTCAGCGGAAGTTGCAGCCGAAGGGTTTGCGTGCGACCACGCCGATCAGGGCGGACTGCCCGCGGTGCTGCGTGCCTTCGTTGAGCACGTCGTCGTAGGACCGCAGTTCGCTGATGTCCATATCGCCGAAGGCTTCCTGCATCAGGTCCTCGGTGTACAGGTGATCGACGTTCGGCGGCCCGCCGGTCTTGTACTCCAGCTGTTTGGGCGTGTAGCCCTGCAGCAGCAGCAGGCCGTCGGGCTTCAGCGCCGACTTCATTCGCCTGAACAGGGCAGCACGCGTGTCGGGATCGGCGAACTGGATGAAGATCGCGACGACCGCATCATATTCGCCGACTTTCCACGCGAAGTCCTCGACCCCGGCGATCTGGAAATTCACCTGCACGCCAGCCTGCTGCGCGAGTTTCTCTGCCTTCGCCACGCCGACCGGCGAAATATCGAAGGCATCGACGGTCAGCCCGCGTTTCGCCATCCAGACGCTGTTGCGGCCTTCGCCGTCGGCGACGGCCAGCACGCGCATGCCGGGTTGCAGCAGATTCGCATGCGCGGCCAGCCAGGCGTTTGGCTCGGTGCCGAAGATGTAGCCGTCGGTCGAGAAACGCCCGTCCCAGGTCTCGCGCGGGTTCGAGAAGCCTTTGCCCATGCTCAGTTCGGGTTCGTGCTGTCGACCTGGCAGGTACGGACGCCCAGCAGCGTGTACGCGGGGCAGAAGCGGAAGACGCCGGTCAGGATCGGAACGATGCCGATCCAGCCCCACGGGCCGATCGTGCCTGCGAGGGTAAGGGCGATCAGGACCACGCCGACGATGATGCGAAGTGCACGGTCAAGATTTCCGACATTGGCTTTCATGAGGCCTCCTTGGTGGGATCAGTGGGGTGACTGCTGCTTGCCGTCGCGGCGTGGCGCATGCCAGAACCGGTCTGCAATTTCGAATATTGCCATGCCAGCAATCATTGCGGCCACGAAAATCGCTGCCTTCAGATTGCCGGTGCCGAGCGTGGTCAGTCCGGGACCCGGGCAGAAGCCCGCCATGCCCCAGCCGATGCCGAACAGCAGGCTGCCGCCGATGAGGCGCAGGTCAATGTCGCGCTTCGTCGGCAGGCGCATCGCGCCGCCAAAGAAATTCGCGCTGCGCTTGTGCGCAAAGCGGAAGGCGACGACGCCGACCAGGATTGCGCCGCCCATCACGAAGGCCAGCGACGGATCCCAGCTGCCGGCGATGTCGAGGAAGCCGATCACCTTCGACGGGTCGGTCATGCCGGCAAGGATCAGGCCGACGCCAAAAATCAGGCCGATGATGAAGGAGGAAATGGTGTCGAAATGCTGGCGCATGGTTTTCTCCGAATCAGGACAGGTGGCGCATCACGAACACGATGCCAACGCCGGCGGCCATGAAGGCCAGCGTGGCCACCAGCGAGCGCGGCGACAGCCGCGACAGACCGCAGACGCCGTGGCCGCTGGTGCAGCCGCCGCCGTAACGGGTGCCAACGCCGACCAGCAGTCCGGCAGCGAGCAGGGTGCCGGTGTCGGCGTCGATGGTCGGCGCCTGGTAGGGCATGAACTGGTACACCAGCGCGGGCGCGACGATCAGCCCGAGCAGGAAGGCAATGCGCCAGCGCACGTCGCCGGCTGCCGGACGCAACAGTCCGCCGAGGATGCCGCTGATGCCGGCAATGCGGCCGTTGGCCAGGACAAACAGCGCCGACGCGACGCCGATCAATATGCCGCCGAGCAGCGACAGTCCGGGGGTGAAGTTCGGGTCAATGTTCATGTCAGTTTCCTGCGTTGGGGTTGCAATACAAGCCGTACAGCACATCAAGGATCGCCAGCACCTTGCTGCTGGCGATCCGGTAGTAAATCTGTTTGCCTTCGCGGCGGGTCTCGACCAGCGCTTCCTCGCGCAGTACCGCGAGCTGCTGCGACAGCGTCGGTTGCTGGATGTCCAGCAGCTCCTCGAGCTCGCCGACTCGCCGTTCGCCCTGCGACAGCTGGCAGAGCAACAGCAGCCGGTCGGGGTTGGACATCACGCGCATCAGCGCGCAGGCCTGGTTGGAAGCCGCGCGCAGCGCGGGCAGGTCAAATTCGGTTGCGGCGTTCACGATCAGCTCAGGTTGCTTCGAATACCAACACTATATACCATAACAAAATATGTTTCAGTAAAGTGTTCGGCGCAACAAACGCCGGGGCGAGAAGGGCAAGGCTGGGGGAGGGAGGGGCGGTGCGGTGGGGGACTTCGTTCGTTGAACCCGGGCCGCAGGCCCGGGTTCAACGGCAAGGCAGCGCCAGGACGACTGGCGGCTTCGTCAGGATTACTGCTTTTCCGACGCTTCCTTCTTTTCTTTTTTGACCTTCACTTTCTTTTCCTTCTTCACCGGCTCAGCCTGTTCCGGCTCCGGTTCCCAATAGACCGGCGGCGGCGCGTTCGGATCGGTTTTCGGCGGGGCGCCTGCGATCGATGCGGGGGCGATCGCTGCCGACATCAGCAGGGCGATCAGGGAAGTGGACAGTTTTTTCATGTTGCTTCTCACTCTTGTTGCTGGGTTAAACAAAAATCAGGTTTTCGACAGCGCCTGGTCGATGTCCCACAGGATATCGTCCACCGACTCGATGCCGACCGCGAGCCGGATCAGGTCCGGCGGCACGCCGGCCGCCAGCTGCTGCTCCTCCGACAATTGCCGGTGCGTGGTCGACGCCGGATGAATCACCAGCGTCTTCGCATCGCCAATGTTGGCCAGGTGCGACAGGAACTCGACATTCTCGATGAATTTCTGTCCGGCTGCAGCACCGCCCTTGATGCCGAACGACAGCACCGCGCCGGCGCCCTTCGGCAGGTATTTTTTCGCAAGCTCGTGGTACTTGTTGTTGGCCAGCCCCGGGTAATTTACCCACGAGACTTTCGGATGTTCGCTGAGGAACTGCGCAATCTTCAGCGCATTGCTGCAGTGGCGCTCCATCCGCAGGTGCAGCGTCTCCACGCCCTGCAGCAGCATGAAGGCGCTCATTGGCGACAGCACCGGGCCGAAGGTGCGCATGCCTTCCATCCGGCATTTCATCGTGAAGCCGAAGTCGCCGAAAGTCTCGTAGAAGCGCACGCCGTGGTAGCCCTCGGACGGCTCGGTCATCGTCGGGAATTTGCCATTGCCCCAGTTGAACTTGCCGGACTCGACGATGACGCCGCCCATCGTCGTGCCGTGGCCGCCGATGAACTTGGTCGCCGAATGCATCACGACCGCCGCACCCCATTCAAACGGACGGCACAGGTAGGGGCTGGCGAAGGTATTGTCGACGAAGAGCGGCAGGTCATGCGCATTGGCGATCGCCGCGACTTTTTCGATGTCAAGCACGTTCATCGACGGGTTGCCGATGGTTTCGGCGTAGAGCAGCTTCGTCTTCGGCGTGATCGCACGCGCGAAATTCTCCGGGTCTTCGCTGTCGACGAAGATGGTGTTGATGCCGAGCTTGCGGAAATTCACCGACAGCTGCGTGTGCGTGCCGCCGTACAGCGTGCGCGCGGCGACGATCTCGTCGCCGGCCTGGCAGAGGTTCAGCATGGCGATCATCTGCGCGGCCATGCCGCTGCCGGTTGCCAGCGCCGCGCGGCCGTTTTCGAGCGCGGCGATGCGTTCCTCCAGCACCGCCACCGTCGGGTTCGACAGCCGCGAATAGACATTGCCGAAGGTCTGCAGGTTGAACAGGCTGGCTGCATGTTCAGCGCTGTCGAAAACGTAGTAGGTGGTCTGGTAGATCGGCACCGCGCGCGAGCCGGTGGCCGCATCGGGAATCTGGCCCGCATGCAGGCACAGCGTGTCGAAGTCGTAGACGTGGTCTTTTGCCATGGTCGTTCCGTGGGGGACAGTAGGAGGGGTCAGACGGGGCGGCGCGCGGAAATCACTTTCGTGTTCACGCCAAACCAGCCGAGGCCGCCGAACAGCCGTGCGTATTCGATCTTCACGCAGCGGTCCATCACCACGTCGAGTCCGGCGTCTGCGGCGATGCGCGCGGCCTCGTCATTGATCACGCCGATCTGCATCCACAGCACTTTGGCGCCGATATCGACGGCTTCTCGCGCGATCGGCACGCAATCCTGCGGTTTGCGGAACACATCAACGATGTCGACCTGTTCCGGGATCGACTTCAGGTCCGGATAGCATTTCTCGCCAAGGATCTCGTCGTACTTCGGATTGACCGGGATGATGCGGAAGCCGTGCTCCTGCATGTATTTCGCGGCGAAATAGGATGGACGGAACCAGTCGGCCGACAGGCCGACCACCGCGATGGTGTGGTTCTCCTTCAATATGCGCCGCAGTTGCGCGATCGTGCTCACGGCTGTCTCCTCGTAATTGCGCAAAAGCTGACATGGGCCGCGGGGGCGGCACACGGTCTGACAATTGTAACGGTCGGAGCAGGCCCCGGATTTGGCTGTTTAAAAGGGGGCGAGCGGCCGTCCGGGCCCGGAAATCCCTGAATTTTCGCGTATTTGTGATTTCCTGTTCGCTGCCCGGCGAATTGACAGTCTGGACTGCAATATGTTCCAATTCAGAAAGCTTACGGCACGCCAATTTGCCTTTTTAACTATAATTTTTACTGGGCAATTGTCGCGCTGAGTCCGGTTTTCCTCCCCCATACCCATGCGTCCGGTCAATCCCATCATCGGCAACAGCCCGCCTGTCCGGGAAATTCGCAAGCTGATCGAAACCATCGCTGATTCGACCGCCACCGTGCTGGTCACCGGCGAGTCGGGCACGGGCAAGGAACTGGTTGCGCAGGCGCTGCATTACCAGTCGCCGCGCACAGACGCCAATTTCGTTCCGCTGAATTGCGCGGCCATTCCGAAGGAACTGATGGAGTCCGAACTGTTCGGGCACCGCAAGGGCGCATTTACCGGCGCGCTGGCCGACCGCGTCGGTCGCTTCGAGCTGGCGCACGGCGGCACGCTGTTCCTCGATGAAATCGGCGACCTGTCGCTCGACATGCAGGTCAAGCTGCTGCGGGTGCTGCAGGAAAAGACGGTCGATCCGATCGGCTCGTCGCGCCCGGTCGAGGTGGATGTGCGCGTGGTGGCGGCGACGCACCGCGACCTCGAGGCCGAGATCGCCGCCGGGCGCTTCCGCGAAGACTTGTACTACCGGCTGAACGTGCTGCCGTTGCGCACGCCGCCGCTGCGCGAGCGCGGCGACGACATCATGCTGCTGGCCCGCCACTATGCGGAAAAATTCGCGCACAAGGGCACGCCGATCAGCTTCGCGCCCGATTTTACCGACGCGCTGAAAGCCTATGAATGGCCGGGCAACGTGCGCGAACTGTCGAACCTGATCCACCGCTTCTCGACGCTGTTCTCCGGGCAGAAGCTGGCGCTGCGCGCGGTGCCGGCGGCCATGCTGCCGCGCGGGCTGCAGAAGATTCGCGAAGAACGCTGCGCCGCCGGCCCCGAGCCGGAAGAGGCGAACAGCGCTGACGTGCTGCAGATGTTCGCGATGCAGGACAACGCGCAGGTCGCACAGCAGGATGCGGCCGTCGCCGCGATGGTCGCGCCCGCCGCCGAGGCCCGCAACGAGGTCGAGGACATCATCCTGCTCGCGCAGGGCGGCGCGATCCTGCCGCCGGAAGGCGTGTCGCTGAAAGAAAAGCTGGCCCAGATCGAGCGTGCCTACATCGAGCAGGCTCTCAACCGCTCCGAGGGCAATGTCTCCAAGACCGCGCGCCTGCTGAACCTGCAGCGCACGACCCTGATCGAGAAGATCGACAAATACCGGTTGCGATCAGTCTGATCGCGCCGCAGCCAGGGAACTCACGCGATGGATATCGTCAGTCTGACCGGGGTGGTGGGGGCGCTTGCGCTGATCGCGGTGGCAACCGGCGGCAAGTTCGCCCAATTCATTGACCTGCCAGCGGTGATGATCGTCTTCGGCGGCACCTTCCTGTGCGTGCTCGCCAAGAGCTCCGTGGCCGAGTTCCGCGGCGCATGGACGACCGCGCGCGAAGTGCTGCGCGCGCAGCCGACGCCGCTGCCCGACCTGATCGACGAACTGATGGAAGTCGGCCGCGTCGCCCGCTACGACGACCGCTGGATGGTCACGCTCGAGGACCGTCAGTACAAGGATGCGTTCATCGCGAAGGCCGTGCGCATGTGGGTCGACGGCATTGACCATGCGTTGCTGAAAGATGCATTGCTGCGTGAAATCACCGAAATGAAGATTCGCTACGAACAGGCGCGCGACTTCTTCGGCTATGCGCAGGAACTGGCGCCGGGCATGGGCATGATCGGTACGCTGGTCGGCCTGGTGCTGATGATGGGCAGCGTCAACGATCCGCGCACCATTGGTCCCGGCATGGCTGTGGCGCTGCTGACCACGCTGTACGGTGCGGTGCTGGCCAACGTCGTGCTCGGCCCGCTGGTGCAGAAAATCTCCGGCCACGGCAAGCGCGTGCGCCGCAACTATGAAATGGCCATGGCCGGCGTGCTGTTCGTGCACAAGGGCGGCGACCCGCGCCTGCTGCCCGACCTGCTGCTGGGCCGCCTGCCCGACCAGCAGGAAGCCGATGCGGCCGAAGCCCTGCCGCCGCCGAAGCCGGACAGCGACGCCGCCACCGGCAAAGCCTGAGCGGAACGGCGATGATGCACCGCGAGTTCGAAGCAGACGACGAAGCCGCGCGGCAGGTGCAGTCGCTGTTCGACACCGCCAGCGCGACCGCCGAAGACGAGGCGCAGCCGCGGGCCGGGGCGCCGCTGTGGGTGGTCACCTTTGCCGACATGGTCACGCTGCTGCTGGCCTTCTTCCTGCTGGTGCTGTCCTTCGCCGAACTCAGTCCCGAACGATTCCGTGATGTCAGCGGCTCGCTGCAAAA
>JACCEB011636268.1_pt1 | contig 31084 bp, 23 predicted proteins | sample 7454761 | NCBI WGS metagenome assembly JACCEB01 (sample SAMN15323454, study PRJNA562643) | freshwater metagenome | isolation source: river surface water | place: USA:Blue River Watershed | collected 2017-08-18
AAAAATAAAAAAAAATAAAAAAAAATGTTAACTAGTATCTCAGTTATAAATAAAAATGAAAACTAATAAAAAATATAAAACAAGGAATAAATAAAATTTATGGTCTAGACAGATGATAAAAATAAAATAAAAAATACAAATGGTCTGGTTAGATGATAAAATATCAAATTTAAAAGAATAAAAGAAGAATTTAGATGATAAAATATAAGAAACAAAAATTCATGGTCTGAATAATATATTTTTTTTGATAATCCGTTTTAGAAAAAATATGGATTGTATTCAATCATATCCATTTCATCTATTTGAACTTGGTACCATCTGTTAAGTTCAGGAATATAAACTACATCTCCAGTATAAAGTTCTTTTCTGTTTTTATTGTGAACAACAATCTTAATAATTTTGTTACCTTTACTAATTGATGTAAAGTATTTATACCAATTATCAGTAATTTTTTTACCAATTAATTCCAATATACCATTAGGGCCCTCATCACTTACAATTCCAAATGATTCTATTTTTTCAGGTCCAATAGAAGCAATCTCAACTCCTTTATATGACCCTGAAAGTCCAGGAATACCTGATAGATTTGTTGAATTAGTTGAATTTGTCGAATTAGATGAATTTGATAAACTAGATGAATTATCATCTGAATAGATATGTTTTCTAGCATGTTTGCGTTCTCTTTTGGGTTTATGTCTAGGACTAATATCAGCTGAATCTGGACCATCAAGAGCTATAAGTAATCCAACTCTATGATATCTATCGAGAACCCCTTGAGTGGGGAAATTAAATTGTGCAGCTATTTGGGGAGCAGGAATTTGGTCTGCAGAGGTTCTACCTCTTGGGTCGACTAGTGGGTCTAAAAGTTTGGCTTGATCATATCTAGCAATAGGGTCAAAAATAATAGGGGGTGGTTTTGGTCCTGAATTCCCTAAATTCCCTAAATTACAAGACCCAGACATACAAGGAGAATTAAGATTAGATTCGTTATTAGGATTATTTTGATTATTTGGATCAAGTCCATTTGAGTTAGTACTAATAATAATTTCAGGTTCAACACCAAGTTTAACTTCAGATTTGATAGCGGCTAACTCATTTTGTATAAGTGATAAATTTTTTTCAAGAGAGACTATATCTGAAATTGAATTAGTTTTGTTAATACTAATGGTACTTATACCAAAATTATTTATCACAAGATAAAAACAAGTAATTAAAAGTATAAAAATGATAATTGAAAAATATATGTGGTAGTTCATTAATAATTATATAATTATAATTTATAATATTTTTTTACTAAACATAATTATACTATGGAAGAAAATATTAATATCAATATCAAAATAATAATAGAAATTTTTATAAGTGTGATACTTGGGGTGGTAATAGGGATGTTTATAGGTTATATGATGTTTAAAAAAGTATTATACAAAGGACCTGATTCTAATGATGTAAGAAAAGAAGTTAAATTAGACGATAATGGTAAATACAAATGGGAACCAATGATAACATTATGTCCAATTGGAACTGAACATGTAGATTTAGATTAAAATAAAACAGGTTAAAATAAAAACAATTTAAATACTATATATAAAAATTAATGGAAGGGTCAAATCTAAACTATTGTTTGGTGAAGAAAAATAAAATTTATGAAGAGATAACAGATTTAATGGATATGGAAGAATTATCAATGAATATACCAACTCATACTGATAAAATTAAATATCAATTAAAAAAACTAGTGTCAAATAGTAAATATATACAACTAATAGGAAATGAAAGCAATACTAATAATTTACTAGAAGAAGTAATTATGGGAATAACAAAAGAAGATAATAATCCAAATTTACAAGGTAATACAATGTTATTATATGGTAATGATTTGTGTTATTATGAAGTAATTTATATGGAAAATTTAAGAGATAAAAATAAGAAAGACGAAAATCTAAATGAATTTGCATCAATAAGTAATATAAATTTAGAACCAATATATGGAGACTGTGCTATTTTAAAAACGTGTTATGAAAACAATACACCCACACCAGGAATAATAACTCTGGATGATGTATCTGAAATTTTAATAAATAATTTTTATCATATGGGATTAATGATAGAACCAACTGGAAAAACAATAGAATTAATATATTCTGGAGATTCCCCAAATAATGTTATAGGTCATAAATTTGAAAAAACAGGAGAAATTAATGTGTTAGGATTAGTTTTTGTTCCATGGATAGAAAAAGGAAAAGAACTTAACACGATAGCTAGTAAAGTATTAGGAAAAGATATATATGGAAGAGTATTTTTAACAGTATTAGCTCCAATTTATTTTAGAAGATTCTGGGGAATTAATACAAAAACACTTGATGATATAACAAAAATATTAGATGACAAAACAAAGGTTGAACAAATCCAACAAGAACTATCTGATAGTAGTAATCAGATAAATCCGTTTTTTTTAATTAAAAAATATTGTATATAATAAATATATAATTATAAAATGAATAATTATCCGAATTATAATTCAAATCAATCAATGATGGAACCAATTAATTTTAACACGGAAAATAATGTCGGGAACCTAAATTCGTTAAATTCGTTAAATTTATATAATGGATTAGGTGGATCAGGTGGATTAAATAACACAGGAATGATGAGTTCAAATAATACAATAGGTACTTTTAACATTCCATCTAACATGCCTAATCCAAATGAAAATTTTACAAATTTAGCAAATCAAATAGATACAATTTCTTTAAATACAAATCAGTTAAATGGTACAAATTTAAACGATTTATCTGGAATAGTTAATAAACACGAGGATAATAGTAGTTTAATAAAATCACTTACCAAAGAGATAATAAGTAATTTAAAAGAAAATAATATAGAACTTTATGATAATTTAAGTAGAAAAAGTTCAAATCAATTAGATGACAGTGATAGTGATAATTCTTATAAAAAGAAAAAGAAAAAAAAAGATAAGGATAGAACAATAAAAGAAGATATACAAGAACAAATAGAAAAATCGAATCCTTTACCATCGACAAATGGATATATTCCATGGATATTCGATGAATGTTTTAATTATAAAGACTTTTTAATACTTTTTACTTTGTATTTGATATTATCACAAGAAATGATAAAAGATTTTTTTGCAAAATACTTTTCAAGTTTAAATCCTGACGATGAAGGAAAAATAAATTTACAAGGTGTAATAATTTATGGATTAATATTAACAATATTATTCATGGTTATTAGAAAAATGGTATAAATGGTATAAATTAGTTTTATTAAATTTTATGATAAATTTTTTTGAAGTAAAAAATTTCTATTTGAATTATTTTTATTATTTGTTTCTTCAACATAAATAGAATTATCATCAATTCTATATACACCAAAACTAATGTTTTCGTAAAAATAATCATATGATTTAGAAGTTAATTCAGGTAGTCTATGATTATCAGTAAGTTTATATTCAAAATTAAAAATTAATCTTTTTACTTTTGAAGTATCATTATGTTCATAAAATCTATCTTTTTTAATAAAGGTAATATTTTTTCCCGAATCAATATTTGTATACGAGATAAGATTACCCATGATTTTAATTTGATAATTAATTTTGATAGGTTTAATTGATTTAGTTTTGATAATGTTCAAAACATTTTTATCACTAAATTTAATATTATCACCACTATCAGATTCCAAATTATATATAGTATTACCATCTGCTTTAATTATTTCAGGGAAAAATATTTGGTAAAAAGAATAAATTTCTTGTAGTTTTTCGTCAAAAAGCCAGTACATATTAAAAATTAATTACTGTGATTAATATAAATTTATTGTTTATTGTTTATATATTGATAATATAATTTGGATTAATCAATTTTTATAATAGTACATATTGTAAAAAAATTGATTAATAAACAATATTTATTATTAATATAGAATATCCAATAGTAAAATGAGTTTAATTTCAAAATACTTGAGTATACAACATGCAGATATTACTGATCTAGTAGGTCAAGAAAGATTTGAATCGATTATCATGTATCAAAATTTTTTACAGAACTACAATAAAAATCCAGAGAATGTTAAAAATACAATTTATGAAAAAATAAAAGAATATGTTGATAAAAAATACCAAACAATTAGTATTGATAATGGTGATATTAATTATTATATTGGACATATAAATATGGTATCAAAGATTCGATTTAACGAAGTAGTTAAAGAATTAGATTTAGATCATCTGATATCAATGATGGATTATGGTAAAAATGAAAAGTTAACCAAAAAGTATTTTTTAAATGAATACTATAAATATCTTTATAACAAGGTAGTTAATGGTCAATATAAAGTTGCAAAATCAGAAAAAGATTCAAGAGTTCACTTACATGAACTTATCGATGAGTATTGGTCGAATATTAATTTTGATGCATTACTTAATTTTACACATACACTTAATAGAATGAAATACTATGGACAAAATGTTGAATTATTCCAAAACATAATTGAAAATAAATTTGATTCGAAGGACAATATAAAGAAATTAATTAGTTACATTGTCGATAACTTTGTAGAAGATAAAGAAGAAGCAACTGTAGATGAGTATTCAGATGAAAGCAATGAAAACAGCAAGAAATTTAACTTTAGATTTGTAGTAGATAATTTGAAATCAAATGGTTTTTTATTATTTGAAGAATATTATGCACAAATCAAGATTCGTTACAAACAAAATATAAATATTGAACACCTTAAGAAAGACAAAAAAATGATAAATTATTTTATGACAATTGTTTCTCAAAAAGATGCAAACTCCGTAAACAGATTTGTAAACGAGGTATTAATCAAGGTACGTGATTATCTATATGATTTAGAAGACAGTTATTACAATAATGAGAATTATAAAAAAATCAAAATATGTCTGAAATCAGAGAAATATCAGAACTTTGATGTAACAACTCTAAAGAGAGAACAATATGGATTTACAGTTTATAAATATTCATTTGCGAATGAGATATTAACTAAATTTAAACCAAATGATAAAATCGAACCATATCTTGATATTTATCGTTCTTATTATAGGTCAAGATTCCCAGATCGAGATATTGAATATGATTTACTAGGTTCAACTTTAGTTGTTGAAAACAAATACCAAGACAAATCATATTACATTCACATGGCGCTAATTCAATATATTGTTTTAGACAAGATTATTCAAAATCCTGAAGGTCTAACTATTAGTGAAATTTCTTCTCAAATAGATATTCCAGTGCTGGCTTTACAAGATGCTTTTAATAGTTTACTAAAAATAAAACTAATTGCTAGAACAAGTGGAGAAACAATTGATAAAATTAAATTTGTTTCTAACAATGATTTTAGTTATGAAAAGAACAAAATATCAATCAGTTCAATGATTCAGAAAGATAAAAATTTATCTCAAGATGAAAAACCAAAAGAATTTTTACATGATAGAAGCATGATTGTATTATGTAATCTAATTGATTGGGTTAAGAAAAACAAATATTTCTCTCAAGATACCATTGTAGAAAGTATTAAATATAAAATTCCTTTTACTGTGAATGATTCACTATTAGAAAAAGCTATAAAAGAAGCAGTAGAAAAGGGATATATTAAAAAAATAACTATACCTAATGAAAGTGGTGATGGTGAACAAATAATGTATCAGTACGAGAGTCTATAATAATACAAAGTTTTTATGTTGACATATATACGATTTATATAGTTTATTACTGTTAATATATATAAAAAATTGATTTATTTAATTAATATTAAAATACTATTAAATAGCAGTATTTATTAATAATGTCTACATTTGTATTGTATAATAAAGGGAAAAATGAAAGTTCCCAGACAAAAAACTATGGACTAAAGAAAGTGGAGTTAAACATATTTAAAAAATTAATGCATAATGATTTGCATAAAAAATTTAAATTTGAAACAGAATCAACAAAAATGGAAGAACAATTAGGAATTAATGTTGAAAGTTCTAATGGTAAAATCGAGATTATTCCGATGCCTGAACTTACTGAAGAACAAGTTACCAAATACCTAGATACTTTTAATGATGAACCAGATAATCTGGATGCATATGCAGAATATTTATCAATTATAATGTATGAACAAGTTTCACCTAATGATTTTAATGTTAAAAAAAAATTAGACAATCTTTTAGAAGGTCAAAATTGTTATTGGGAGAATCCATCAAATTGTAAACACTCATCAAATGATAAATTTAAGGAAAGAAGATTTAATTATATGGCTGAATTTACTTCAAATATTGATTTGATTAATTCAACAATAATGTCAAATAAAAGTGTTGAAGAAGTAAAAACAAACTATCTTAATGATATAATTAGAGAAACAAATTGGGTTGATTTAAATATTAGATCAAACTATTATATTCCAAAAGTATCAAATATGACTAACCAAGAAATTGTTGAGCTTTATAAACAAATTCCATCAGATTATCTTAAATATTCTTTTGTTTGTAATATGATTGTAAGCAGAAGACATTGTCATTTAATTTTAAATAACAAGGAAATGTTAGAAATGATTGCACCAATGATTTCAAAATATGAAACAGTTTTTAAATATTTAATTGGTTATGCTTGGGTATGTTTTAGAAATGAAGAAACTATTATGAAAACTAAAATAAAAGATGATGAAAGATTTATTTTTGATATTGACACAGCATCAAAACTACCAGTATTTCCTTTTACATTTAAGGATATTAATCTTAATCCATATGCAGCTGTTCTTTTAGATAAGGAATTAATAAATATGGAAAAAAACTGTATGGCTCTAAATATGATTAAAAACTATAAAAAATATTACGGAGTATGTGACTCACAAGAGTTTATTCGAAGATTAAAGTTATTTGTAAATTCTAATAATCAAATGGGTGTATTAGATTGTATTGATTGGAACCATTGTGTTATTTCAGGAAGTGTTATGACTGCATGTGGTATGAAATGTAATCCTTTACTAGATATGTGTAAGGCAAATCCTGATACCGAGATTACTGATGCAGATATCAATCTATTTTTCCTGAACTATTATTCTGGTTCAGACGTAGACCTTATCTGTAATCACACATCAATTTATGATTTTATAGAATGTGTAAACAAATTTATTAATGATATTACTACAAAGTATGGAAAAGCACCTACAGTAGAGAATGTTCATACAGGTACAATAATTTTATCTGATGAGATTATTGGTTACGAGATGGATGGAATTAAGAAAGCATTAGGTGAAAATTCGATTGACATTGAATTTGTTAAGAAAAACTTTAGTAACCAAATGATTAAAAATTATTTCTATGATAAATATTATGTCCCTTGGAAAAATGATATTCTAAGTAAAAACACTACAAATATCGGAAAATATACTTATGATGAATATTTAAAACCAATTCCTAGAGAAGAGTTTAGAATCTATTCACTAAGTTATGAAATTGATGAAATGGATAATACAGTTCAAGATTATGAGAAATACTTTTATATTAAAGATATTTTTACCGAGTCAACTGAACAATCAAATAAACTTGTAGCTAAATTATCAGAAAGCATAAGATTTAAGGTAAGTTCAAATCACTTTAAGACTTTTGAAATATTTAAAGCTCGTGATGAAAACTTTTTCTCAATAGTATCGAGATTTCACATGGGTTTTGTACGAGCATATTTTAATGGTACAACAGTAAAATGTCTACCTAGTTATATAACATCAATGATGTTACAATTATCAACAGACTATAAATATTTTGCTTCTATACGTGATCCAGTTGAAATTGTAAATAAATATCGTTCAAGAGGCTTTGGTATAATTCTAAATGACCATGAGAAGGTTCATATGGTTTATTATAACGGATTCAAACCTAAAAATGGTAAGGAAAACAAATGGATAGATGTTTACAATATTAATATGAAAAATAAACAATCTATTGAATCAATGTTTGGACCCAGAAAGTCTTCAGATGAGTTATTTAAACCAGGAAAGTATTTCAATGGACTACCTGGAGATATATTCCAAGTGGTAAATCATGAAACTTTATCAACAGTTCAAGATATTAAAAATTGTTATAGAGATAATGATAAAATACTACCATACTTTGATTTGAAAACAGTAAATGACAAAGGATTTATCAATCCTCTCGATAAATACATTATAAAAATGGGTTGGATAAAGATGAATTCTGAAATGAATTAATGTGTTAAAGTTTATATATAGTAAATTTATAAAAAATACTTAGTTTTATTTAACAAATATTTTTATAAATTTAAAAAAAATTTTTTTTTCAAAGGTATAATATTTAACAGAACTTAAATGTATTATGGCAGACGAGACATGTAACAAAAGTAGTCATAGGTTCATCTGCGGACCTAGTTTGAGCTTGAGAAATCTTACATTTAGATTCACCACATTTATAACATTTATAAGCATCAGAATAAGAAATAGTACTTTCACGTTGTTCAATATATTCACGTTTCTTAATAAGATACTGCCATTTAACAGGATGAATTTGAGCAGGAGACAAAAAAGCTACATAACTAGGATTTATATTGTTATCAATAAGATCTTTTTTAAAAGTGTTATTGTCGATTCCAGGAGTTTTAATAATATTAGTCATAATTAAATTAAATTTATCTTCATAAACTGGTTTAACAAATTCAACTCCATATTTGTTATTTTGACAATATATTAAAGCATATTCAAAAATACTTAGTTCAATTTTAAGACCAATATCAACGTCAAGTAGTTCATTCATTAATTTAACTTGATATTCAGCTCTTGGAATTTCTTTTTCAGCATACTGAATCCAATTGTCTTTAATATCTACACTATTTTCAGTTATAAAATTATATTTTGTATGGGAATATGGACTAGTATAGTCTATTGAATTTATTGAATTTACTAAATTTATAATATCTATTTGTTCCATCAACAATTAACTATTAGTATATATAAATAGCTAATTTATAAATTAAAATCAATTTTTTGAATAATTTTATTAAATAGGAAAACCATATCCATAAAGAACATAATTGTATTCACCAGATAAATTTTTATATTTATGAACACAAACAATTCCAGATTTTTTTATGTATTTTAAATTAATATCAGGTTCCCAATATATAACTTCAACTGTAATATTTTTTTCCACATTAATAATTCCAATTATAGAAATTTGGTCAAGAATTTTTCTAATTGTTTTAATGTATTTTTTTGTATAATTAAATAATTTTTTAAAATATACATTAGATGTAGCTGTTTCAATTATGTCTATAAATTTAGTTTGTTTTGATGTGATATCCTGGTTCCAATAATATTCTAAAATATCTTGCATTAGAATAGTAGAATTTAAAATATTTTTATTAACTAAATCCATATAATTAAAATCTATACAAAAAACATAATTAAATTTAACAGATTCTAATGATACCAAAGTGTAATTTTTATAATTAAATAAATCTGCTGAAGTAATATTTTTAAATTCATCTAAGGATTTTTCTTGCATATTTAAAAAGTAAGTATTTAGTAATCTAAATTTAGAACCAGAACATGCATCCGAATATCTTGCGTTAATAATAGTTTTTTCTGAATAAACAAATTCTAGTTTTAGCAACTTGTCTGCTAAATTAGTACAATCATTATTTTTATTTGTTTTTTCATTAAAATTATTAAGACCATTTATTTTATATGTGTCCTTTTCATCTGGAAAATCTGTTGAATCAGAAATATCACTTAGTTCTTTGAATAGTTTATTTGATTGAGATTGTGTATTAGCTGGATTAGTTGTATTATCTAGACTAACAGGATTGTTTTGATAATTTATACTATTAGAATTAAGTTCTTGGTTGGAAATAATAATTTTATTTGGATTTATTTGGTTAACTTGTGCTTGATTTAACAAGTTCATTTGATTAATTTGAGCTATTTGATTTAATTGATTTAATTGATTTAATTGATTTAATTGATTTAATTGATTTAATTGATTTAATTGATTTAATTGATTTAATTGATTAATTTGTTCTATTTTTCCATTAATTTTTTCAAATTCTTTTTGAATATTATCATTATAATTAGATTGATTATTTTGTTCTGGAACATTGTTTTTAACCATTTGACTTAAAAGCAATAATTCAAGTTTGTTTTCGAGTCTTTCTATATTTTTATTAGTTAAATTATTATTAATATTTTTATCAAATTGTTTGGTTATTTTTTTTCCAAGATTTTCTTCTAAATCCTCAACTTTTTTTTCTAAATTTTTTTCTAAATTTTTTTTAATTTGTTTAAGTTCTATGTCATTTTTAGATTCTACATTTTTATTAATATAATTAAGATTTAAGTGTTCTCGAATAATTTTTTCATAATTAATAGAATCAGGTAATTCCAAATTATAATTAATTATAGGATTAACAATATTATCTCGTTTATTTTTTGTTTTAGTATCTAAACTAGAGTTTTGGTGACTAGAACTTAAAGTAGAAACCAGACTATCTAATTTAGTAGATTCGCTAACACATTTTATTCTTGCATTTCCAGGTATAGATGAAAAATAATTAATAATTGATTTTGATTTAGATTTCAATTTCTTACTTGAACTTTTTTTATTTTTTCTTTTCTTATTTTTTTTTAAAGATTTTAGTAAGCTTGAACTTGATTTATCAGGATTTGTTTGATTCGTTTGATTTACTTGGTTAACTTTATTATCAGAATCAGTAGATAAATCAAAACTAAATGTGGAAGATGATAAATCAGAACTAATATAAGAAATATCATTAAAAACCTTATCTTTTATTTTTTTTTCGACTAAATCGTCTTGTTTATTATTTTTTCCTTTATTATCATAACATTCTAACAAGTTATTAATAATATTATCAGAACCAATAACATTTGAATCATTCGTTTTCAAATTAATAAGTTTATTTAATTTTGAATAATCTTCTGAATTAACTGGATTGACTTGATTAATTTTACTGTCTTTACCTTGAGTTTTATCCATCTTTTTATCTTTAATATCAGAAGTAGATAAATCAGTATAAGAATAAGATGTAGAATTTGATGTTATACTTTTTTTAATTTGTTTTTTATCTAATTTTTGTTTATCAAAGCTATTAAAAAATTTATTAATTTTCTTGGAAATTTTTTTATAAAATTTATTGTCTTGAGACAAATTAGTTAAATTATTTAAATTAGTAAAATTACTCAAATAAGGATTAATAAATACCTCATATATATTATAAAATAGATTACCTAATAGTAAATTAGTAAGACTATTTATTATTAATAAGATTTTATAAACATAATCATACATTTTCATATAACTAGCTTATAATAAAAAAATAAAATAATATATGATTTTATATAAGTAAATCATAAAATACTATAAAAAAAATCTATATTTAATTGGATATTATCAAATAATTACCACATAATTTTTAATTTAGAGAGGACCACATTTAGGAACAACAGGTCTAGCAGAAATCATGAGGAAATAGAGACTACCATCACAAGGTGAGCTTACAGAAGGGTCATCTTTAGCAGTGAGGGAAGCTTTACCGGTGTATTTAGTAGTTTCACCAGTGTGATGAGCAGCTTCAAAGGTGACTTCAGCAGTGTAAGGAACATTGTTCTTAACGAAGACAGTAGCATAAGCACCATCTCTGAGTTGTTTGATGATATCAGCAGTTGAGGTAACAAGACCGTTTAAGTAAGCAAGTTTAACAGGAGCAACATCAGCAACAGCTTGAGCTCTAGCATCTTGGAGAGTAGGGTAGGTAACAAAGTCATAACCAAAGAGTAATGAAACAACAGAGTTGATAACAAAGGTAAAGTTTGAAACATCAAGAGTAACAGCATTAAAGTCAACTAATTGTTGTTGAGTGAATTGATACATGGTAACACCAGAATGGACACCAAGGTTAAGTAAAGCATTGACTGAAACAGGTTGGTTATTAACAACAACATCAGATGTAGGAGTGAAAGCAGTAGCATCATACATGGAATCAGCTAAATATTGGAGGATGTTGTAGAAAGGACCATCAGATGAAGCATTGTGGTTAACTTGAGCATTGTAGTTAGCAGAGTCAACAAAGAGGTCAGTATCAAGTAACTTGCAAGCAAGTTTAAGATATTTCTTTTCACAGCACTTTCTTCTGCAGGCTTCAGCACATTCCTTTAAGCAATCAGGAACACAGTTGTCAGGAGGACAAGGGCAAGAATTCTTGGACATGGTATATATAATAGTTTTATATAATTTATTTATTACTGGGGAGAATTTTTTTATGAAAAAATACTTTTATATTTTGAAAAATATAAACGTATATTTATTCTGAATTTGATAGTAAAGACCAATTATCATTAATAGAAAGAGCGTAATAGTTTACACTTATACTTTTATTTTTTGTATCTTCATATTCTGTTATATAATATATGAGATTACTAGGCCCATCAATAACAAATGCTTTTCCATGTGATTCATACATTTTAATAAAAAATGCAAAATTAGAATTAGATTTTAATAAATTTTTTTCTTTATTTTCTTTTCTATATTGATTAATTTTGTCAAGTGCTTTAATTTTAATATTATCGAAATCCAATGAAAAATCGGAATAGTCAGATTCAACATTAAAATTGTCCAAAAGGTTAATAACATTAGTGGTTTTAATAATAAGTTTAAGATTATCTAAATTATTAATTACAGTATCAAAATCAGGAATTTTATATTTATTAAAATCATTTGGCAAAACCTTAATTTTGCTAAAAACAGTTTTTCCACATGCAACAATTTTAAAGTTTCCAACAAGTTTATCAGTTTTTAATTTTAAAATTACAGACCCAGAATTACATTGTAAAGAAGAATTACCTAAAACATCATCAAATGTAGAATTAGAATTTTTATCAAAAATTTTTGATATTTTAAATCCATGAATTTTCATTAATTTTTGGAATTCTGTATCTATATAATAAAGTTTTGCTAAATTTTTACCCATAACAGAGTTAAAGTTTTTAATTTTTAATCCAGAATTTCCGTATTCCCAGTATTTTAAATCAGAATTATTTTTTGGTATTGTATTACTTTGAATAATATTTGGTATAACAGCTGGTCTAAATGATTGGATAATATTTTTATCTTTTTTTGATTTATTATTTTTAGTTTTCGTGGTAGATGTTGAAGAATAGCATTCTAAATCTGATAAAAGAAATGGATTGAAATTTTTTTTAATAATGTTATTGTCAATTGAGCCATTATTATTATTTTTTAATATATCAATATTTATATTGTTCATATATATATTATATTATTTTATAATAAATTCTGATAAAAAAAACATACAATATTATTCTTTTGACATAATATTAGTCTAAATTAAAAATATTTTATATATTGAAAATAGTTGAATAAGTTAAATTATTGTGTTTAGCAAAGGGGGATACCAACAATAACATATTGAGTGTTATTGTCACAAACACCGTTGGTAGCATCAGGGTATTGTCTTCTGTTAATAGCTAATAACCATTTTTGACCACATTTATCAGTAACAGTAACAATATTACCTTCTTCCTTAGGGTTACCTCCAACAGCTTCAATAGCTTTGAGTGAAGCCTTGTAGAAAATGTTAAGAGCATAAAGTTGAGCTTTTTCAACAGAAGAAAGGGAAGTAGTAGGTTCACCAATTAAGGTAGCTCTGGAAATAGCAGTAGTGAGGTTTAAATCAGGAAGGTTTTGTAAAAGAACTAAGTCACCATCAGAGGTATCAACAATCCAACCAACAACTTGGTCTAATTTACCACAAGCTTCAAAGTTAAGGTATCTGTGAGTTTGGACAAAGGTGTAAGCATAGAAAGCAAGACTCTGACCAGGACCAGCACCATTAGGTGCATTGGGAACAGTTGAACCACCTCTGGTGTATACACCAGTAACAACACCTAAAGCTTGTTGAGGTAAGAAGGTACCACCAGTAGCAGCAATTTCAGACCAAGCAGTTCTTAATTTATCAAGTCTTTGGTAAGGGATGGTGCAGCAATCTAATTCACATTCAGGCTTGCAGCATTCAACATCACAAGGAGAAGGAGGGCAGCATTTGTCACCTTTGCTAGACTTTCTAGATTTAGTCTTAGCAAGGGCAGCATCTAAAGGACAAGAATTACAACCGGGCATTAATATTATATAATATAGGTTTGGAAAAAAATATTTTTAAGAGTGAAAAAATAATTAATTTTTTAGTAATTAAAAATTAATCTATATAAATTTTTGAACGCAAATTTTACATTTTAGAATAAAACAATTTAACATAAGGGGATAGCAACAAAAACAAATTGGGTAGTTACATCACAGATACCATTAGTAGCATTTGGTGATTGAGCTCTATTAATAGCAACTAACCATTTTTGACCACATTTATCGGTAACAGTAACAATATTACCTTCTTCTTTAGGATTACCTCCAACAGCTTCAATAGCTTTAAGTGATACTTTGTATAAAACATTAAGAGCATATAATTTAGCTTTTTCAACTGATGAAAGAGTAGCAGTTGCTTGTTCAATATACCATTGTCTGTTATTTGAAACAAGTAAATTAAGGTCAGGAAGATTTTGGAATAATTCAAGTTGACCAACAGAAGTATCAACTAACCAACCGACAACTTGGTCTAATTTACCACAAGCTTCAAAGTTAAGATATCTGTGAGTTTGAACAAATAAATAAGCATAGTAAGCAAGATTTAATTGTGAAACAATACCAGCACCAGAAGTATTACAAGTAGCAAGTGATATACCGTAATTATCAGTAGGTGATGAAGTAGATTGTTCAAAAACACTATCTTCGGGAACAGCAACAGATTCACCACCTCTTGTATAAACATTGTTAATATTTATACAATCAGTAGAAGCAGTAGGTAAGAAGACAGCATTGTTACCAGTATTACCATCACCAATAGCAGAGATAGTAGACCAAGCTTTTCTAAGTTTATCAAGTCTTTGGTAAGGGATGGTGCAGCAATCTAATGGTGATTCAGGTTTGCAGCAATCAACATCACAAGGAGAAGGAGGACAGCATTTACCGTTTGACTTTCCACATTTAGACAAAACGGTAGTAGATTTAGTAGAACTGGACATTATGTATATAGATTATATTAATAAAAAAAAATTAAAAATGGGATAAAATATTATGAAAAAAAAATAATTTATATATAATTTTTAACGCAGTCCAGTATAATAAAAATAGTAAGAACATTATTAAATAATAAAAATTGATTAAATAATTAAATTTATACTAAATTATAGGATATATATTATATGAGTTCAAGTTTGGATATTATAGACACAGATGATGATCAATTTAAAGAGAACTATGAAGAGATTCTGGTAAAAATAAAGAAGAAGAAACTAGAAGAATACGAACCAGGTATTGATGAAATAAACAAGATATTTGGAGTAATAGAAGGATACATCAAGGAGAAGAAAAGAAAAATATATGGAGGATACGCATTAAACAAATTATTAATTGCGAAAAACAAATCATATGCATTATATGACGAGTTAGATATTCCAGATATTGATTTTTATTCACCAGAACCATTAGTAGACATGGTTGAAATTTGTGACAGATTACACAAGGCAGGATTAAAAGAAGTAACAGGTCAAGAAGCAAAACACAAAGAGACGTATTCAATATTTGTAAATTCAGCAGGTCCTTATTGTGACATTTCATACATGCCAAATAATATATATAGTAAAGTAAGATTTATTCAACAAGATGGATTTAATATAACTCATCCATGGTTTATCATGATAGATTTTTTCAGAATGTTTTCAGACCCAATGATAAGTTATTGGAGATTAGAAAAACATTTTGCAAGATATATGAAATTACAAAAAGCATATCCACTTCCACTAATAAATAAACCATTGCAACTAGCAGCATATCCAAATAAAAAGATAAGCGAAGCAATGAATCATCTATTTGATTTCTTTGCAGGAAGAAACACAGTAATATTTACAGGATTTTATGTTTATAATTATTATTTATATGCATCAGAATATCATAAAGATCATAAAAATTATGATTATATAAATATTCCATATTTAGAATTGTATTCAAGTAATTATGTATCAGATGGTTTAGATATGTTAGAATATATAAATAATTTACCAGAGGACATAAAGAAAAATATAACACATTCAGAAAATTATCCATTTTTTCAATTCTATGGATACAATACGGTAGTATATTATAATGATGGCGAAGAGAGAATTCCAATATTATATTTATTTTCAAATAATAAGAAATGTCTACCATTTAAGGAGGTTCAATATGTAAAATTCTCAAATCTAAACAAAACTAAGCCAGAAATTGACAATGCTAGGTCATTAAAAATAGGTTGTTTTGATTTAAATATACTTCATTCTTTAATAATCCTAGTAAAAGTGAGAGTAGATGATGACAATGATTGGAACGATACTTTATACAAATTAATCAATGGATATGTAAATTTCAGAAATTATTATTTGAAGAAAAATAAAAAGACTTTGTATGAAAACACATTATTCCAAGGATTTGTTTTAGAATGTATAGGAGAGACAATGGACCCAGATAGAGAAATGAGATTAGTAAGAAAAGCAAGAAAGAAATTAGGTAAACCACTGGTATTTAGATACATACCTGAAGAAGGTAAAAGACCAGGAAAATATGTATTTTTAAATTCATCTGGAAATACGATAAACAAGGATATAAATTTAAGACTAGTAGAGAAAAACAAGAACAAAGATTTACAAGATGATTATGATGAAGAAGAAAAAGATTCAGATGCTGTATCAGTAAGTACAGAAAAATCAGAAGAATCAGAAGAATCAGAAGAATCTAAAGAATCAAAATAAAATATTAAATAATAATCAAGTAATAAAATAATTTTTTTTAAAAGATAATTATATAAGTATTAAATATAATTATGACAGAAATATATAAAAAATTAGAAATAGGTGATTTTATAATAATAGATTCAAGATACTTAGGAAGAATAAGTATAAAATTATGGAATGGTAATGGATTTGTAGTTAAATTAGAGAATGACGAAAATTATTTGGACAATATGATAACCCAATATAATTTATTAGGAAATAAAAAGCCAAATGGTTACATGTTAGTAACACCAAATAACAAGATAGAAATACCAAATCCAGATAATTTATTAGAAGTAATAAAAGGTATGATACTAGAACCAGATTACTATAGTAAGTTAAATTTAAAATTAAACACAAATTTTAATAATTTTATAACAAACAAACTGAAAACGATGTTTCCAACAAAAATAGAACAACCCAAACAGATAATGCCTATAAATCCAGCAAAATTACGTAATTATAAAATCCAAGATATGAATGAAGATAATTACGTGGAATACATAAAGAAAATGATAGAAACAATATTTACATCACAATCGAATGTATTATACGAAGAAGATAATACAGCACTAATGAACATATCATCAAGGTCAATAGATATACTAAGTGAAGAGAATATAAATGAAGTAATAAAACCAACATTAAAAAAGATATTAGAAGAATATAGACCGATGGATATGGATTTATTTTATGATTATAAGAAATCTTTATCCTTTAGACACATAATATTAAATGAAGATGATACATTATCATTTGGAAAACAATTAATAAAGCAAATAAGATTTGACTTATTGAAAGCACAGAGTGGAATAGAAATAAAAGATGGAGAAAGACTAATAGATGAGATAAATTTATTTGATTTTATAAAGTTCAGACTAGTTGGAAATTATTTAGAATTAACAAATAGATTTGTTGGTGATGATTTTAGAGTACTAGATGAACAGACAATACCAGGATTAAAATCATTTTCAAATATGTATGGGAAACCGATAGAATACAACATGTTAAGTACAATAGTATTAAAGAATAAAACGGCAAGTGATGTACAAATAAATCAAGAAATGATAAAAGAAGCTATAGATATATTATCATTAGAATATTTATTGTGCTTACAACCAAAAGTAGAATTTTTATTATGGACGATAAATAGATTAATATTTTGCTGGTATTCAGATCCAGTATTATATGAGAATATATTTAGGGTAAAGATTTTGGTAAATTTATATAGAGCACGTGGAATAAAAGAATTTAATCAAGATACAGATGTTCAACCACTAATAATAGTGATACCAAAATATGGAAAAGAAAGGTCAACAAAAGTGATGTCATTACTATCATATTATTTTTTTCCATATAAAAGATTTGGATGGAAAGAGAGTGTACCAACATATTTTAATACACTAGATGATATGATGCATTATACAAATGGTTCACTAGAACTAAAAAGATATATAAAATTTATTTTAGGTCAAGACAAAGAGAAGATATTTACACCAGATTATACAAAAATAAATACAGGAACAGATTTAAATAATATAGAGTATGTAGTTCAAGAAAAAGAAGATTAAATATTTTACACAATAAAATAGAAAAATTGATTAATATATATAAAATTATATAAATATAATATGTTATAGTATAATATATATAATAAATGACTATAGCAACAACTCAGCAAATAAAATTTGATTGGGATGAATTTATGGAAAAAACGATAAAATCAATTGGAGAGTCAAATCTCATTAATTATATACTTAATGAGAAAAATCGAGTTATAACAAAAGAGTATATAAGAAATACCCTAGTTAATTACGGTATAGATTATCAAGTAAATGACATAAGATTATTTCAAATAGCAATGACACATACTTCATATATGAAAAAAGATTTTAAAAATTCAAAAAATTTTAAATCAATTTTTATGGGAATAAACTTGATAGGTGGAGATATGTTAGTACCTATATCAAAAGAGCAAATAGAATTTGCGGTTCCATTAGGACAAGTATCTTATGAGAGAATTGAATATCTTGGAGATTCCATTTTACGTCAAATTGTATCAGATTACTTATTTATAAGATATAGGGAGATGCAAGAAGGATATTTAACAAAACTTCGTTCCCAAATTGAAAATGGTTCAAGTCTAGCAGAAATGACAAGAAGAATAGGATTACAAAAATATGTATTGCTATCAAGAAATCAAGAAGTCTTAAAAGCGCGAGATAAGAATGATAAAATTCAATGTGATATATTTGAAGCTTTTGTAGCTGCATTATATTTAGATAAAATGGGTATATCATATAACGATATTGGAAAAGATTTAGAACTAGTACAAAAATCAAGAGCAGAAGCTTATCAAATATGTTATGATTTTGTGATTGCATTAATTGAAGATGAAATTGATTTAACAGCACTATTAGAAACTGATACAAATTATAAAGATAAACTTCTTCAATATTATCATGAAATGAACTGGGGTGACCCCAAATATAACACTATGGATATACTTTATGATAATTCTAAATTAGGCAAGAAATATTTTAAGATGTATGTAAGAGATAATGATGGGAATATAATTGGAGTAGGAGTAGGTTCATCTAAACAGAAAGGAGAAAAAATTGCAGCCAAAAAAGCATTACAAAATTTAAATGTAATTCCTAATGATAATGAAGAGGAATTAATAAATAAAGATTCAAATATAATATATCATAGAAAACAAATTAAAGATTTTAGTGAAAAAAATGAAAAAACTGATATAGAAGAATCAGTGAAAAAAAACAAAACAAAAGATACAGAAACAGATACAATACTTTGTAAAAAGAATGATACAATAAAATCAAGTAAACCAATAAAAAAAACTAGTAAAAGAAGGATAAGTTGTTTAGAAGATAATCCAAGTTCTACGAGTAATCTATTATTATTTTGAAAATATTGACAGAATAATAAAATAATTTTTTTTAATAAATTAGTAAAATATTTTACTGATTATGTTTTCTTTTTTTTATCTTCCTTATATTTTTTCTCAGCTTCAGTAACTTGCTCATCAGTAGGGAATCCAGACCAATTAGTAAAGTTTCTTGAATTTTTATTAAATATAAAGTACTGATTTTCATATTGTGAATCTCTATTATTATCAGCTTTAACAAGAGCCTCTTGAACACTATTATAAACCTTGATATATTTTTTGATTTTATTTAAACGATCTTGAATTGTTTCTTCAGAGTTACCAAGTGGGTCAAAAAGCATAGGACCAAAAGCAAATGCAGGATTAATATTAACTGAAGTAGGATAACTGAAAGAACCATGCATACCAGTATCAAAAGTAGTAGTACCAATAGTAGCCATAGAAAAGAATCTTTGATTATTTTTTCTAGCAGGTATTTTTTTAGGGAGAGGAGCTAATTTAATAGTGATATTTTTAGCTTCTTCAAGAGCAAATATTTTTTTATTGATAACATAAGAAATATCGGAAACAAATTGTCTAACTGTTTCAACATCATCCTTATTATAATCACCAAATGAATATTTAGCAAGTTCTTCTAATTGTTTTTCAAATTTTGAAGGCATAAAAATCTTTATATATTAATTATATATATTTTTTTACTGGAGACAAAATACTCATAATCATAACATGATCAGAAGAAGGATTAGAGTACCATAATTCTTTATTTAATTCATGACGAATAATTGGTTGTTTAAAAGAATCTATAACAAAATCAAAATTTATTGTATAATTAGTTGAAACAAGACTACAACATGTATTTTCCATAGGTTTATCATAATATTTAAAAGAGAAAACTTTGTTACCGATATTCAAAACTAGTTGCGAATCAATTTTAATTTCATGATTAATGTCTCTATTAAAATCTCCAGCCATGACAATTCTAGAGATATCAATATTATTTTTATTATTTAAATCAAGCATATCAAGTGACTTTTGTATAGGTTTGAAAATAGAATTATAAGTGTATTGGATATGTCCAGCATGTATATTAATTAATAAAAAATTTTCATCAGTATCATTATCTTTTAAAAGAAAAATACAGAAAGGTCTACCTTTTTGGAATTGTCCAGGCATAACATCAATAAAGGAAAATTTATTTTTATTAATAACAGTGACCATATATTCTGGACCAGAGACATTAATATATTTTAAATAAAATTGGTCTTTAAAAATATGTATAAAATCTTGAAAATTAGATGCTTCCTGAAAACAATAAATTGACGGATTATAATAATCATGAACATTTTGTATATTAGAAATTATATTTTTTTTGAATTGTTTAAGTTGAGCTAAAGTAAAATCATTTTTTAAATCTGTATCAGATGGATCCATAACTTTCCAAAAAATATTATAAGAACAAACAGAAATATTAGAATTAGACATATTTAATATTTAATAAAGTATGTTTATATAATAAAAAAATAAAATTTTATAAGTAAATTATTAGTAAATAAAAATGGATAAATTTATTTTCAATAATAAATATATAATCTAAAATTAAATGGATGATGAATCAAAAGATAAAAATGCCTACCCAAATTTAAGAATTAATGGTAGGATATTTCCAATATGGATATTAAAAAATTTTGCAAAATATAAATTACCAGAAATAATAAGAAAAAATGACGAAGACCCATGTCAAATTAAAACAAAACTAGAATTAAGAAAATATCAAGAATTTATAGGAGCGTATTTAGATTATAGATCACCATATCATGACATATTAATTTATCATGGATTAGGTTCAGGTAAATCAGCTACCACTATAAATTTATACAATGTATTATATAATGCAACATCAGGTTGGAATGTATTTTTACTAATAAAAGCAGCCCTTCACGACGACCCTTGGGAGAAAGATATAAAAAAATGGTTAGCACAACAAGATTATGAACACAGATATGCAAATATAAAATGGATTCACTACGATTCTCCTTATGCAGATACAGAATTTTTTGATGTAATAAAGAATACTGATAGTTCATTAAAAAATATGTTTGTTATAGAAGAAGCACATAACTTTATAAGAAATGTATATTCAAACTTAACATCAAGAAAAGGTAGACGTGCAGTAAATATATATGATTATATAATTCAAGATAAGAAAGAAAATCCTTCAACACGTGTAGTATTGTTATCAGGTACTCCAGCAATTAATAAACCTTATGAATTAGCTCTAATGTTTAATTTATTACGTCCAGGAATATTTCCTAAATCAGAAGTATTATTTGACCAATATTATATCGATAATACCTCAATTCCCACAATAAATTTACAAACAAAGAACATGTTTCAAAGACGTATTATGGGGTTGGTGTCATACTACATAGGAGCAACACCAGATTTATATGCCTCTCAAACAACACATTTTGTTGATGTTACCATGTCTAAATATCAGACAGAAATTTATGAATATTTTGAGGAAATTGAGAACAAAATGGCTCAAAAGAAAAAACAAATGAACAAATCATCAGAAACCTATAGAACATATACTCGTCAAAGTAGTAACTTTGTATTTCCACCAATAGACCAGACAGTAACAGGTGAAGGAAGACCTAGACCAAGTAAATTTAAAATAGGTGAAAGAGAATTAGAGTTATTATTAAAAACAAAAGATACTGAAAAAATCAAAGAAACATTGACATCACAGTCACAGGCATATTTTAAGATGTTAGATAGATATCTAGACACATTAGATAAATATTTTGAAAGTTTTTATGAGAAAGAAAAAGGAAGTAAAACAAGTATAGAAGTAGATATGGAAAACTTTAAAAAATACGAAACATATGAAGAATGGGTAAAGGAGGAAAAAAATAAATCAGAATTAATCAAACAAATGATGATATGTTCTAATAAATTTACAAATTGTATATTTAATGTAGTTAAAAGTCCAGGACCAGTATTAATATATTCAAACTATGTATTGATGGAAGGTATTGATGTGTTGAAAGTATATTTGAAATATTTTGGATTCAATTCATTTAAAAATAAAAATTCAAAAGATTATTTTAGATACGGTGAATTCCATAATGATATAAGTAGAGAAGTAAGAAAAGAAACTGTTAAAATAGAAACGGAACCAGAAAATTCTCATGGAAAATTAATAAAAATAGTAATGTTCTCTCCAGCAGGTGCAGAAGGTATATCTTTAGCAAATGTAAGACAAGTACATATAATAGAACCCTACTGGCATGAAGTTCGTATAATTCAGATGGTTGGTCGTGCAATTCGTCAATGTTCACATAAAGACTTACCAATGAAAGAAAGACATGTAGATATATATAGATATAGATCTGTAAAGTATAATATAAAAATAAAAGAGATTGTAGAAGGTCAAACAGTTAAAAAAGTAAAGGAAGTAATTGAAGACCCTAATGAACTTAAAACAGTAGATTTTGAAATAGAGGACTTGGCTAGATCCAAACAAAATTTAATAACAACATTTTTAGATTCAATAAAAGAAGTAGCGATAGATTGTGAATTATTTAAATCACATAATATGATGGCATCAAAATATAGATGTTTTCAATTTAATGAAGTATCATTATTTGACAAAAACATTGGTCCAGCTTATAAAGATGATATAATAGAAGATATGAAAATATCAAACGGTTCTAATAGTACAAAATCAATAACTGTCAAGGTAAAGGTAATAAAAATAAAAGGAATAAGTGAAAATGAAAAAGAACCAATAAATTATTGGTATAATCCAGATCCAGAATCAATTGGATATGGTGTAGTATATGATTTTGATTTAAACTATCCAGTAGGTAAAGTTCAATTTGATGATATTGGTAATCCAATTAAATTAGATAAAGACACATATAAAATAGATTTTATCAATATTCCTATGATTAAACAATCAAAAAAAAATAATTAAACAAATATTTTTATTCGGTAAATTATATATAAAATATATATATAATTAAAATGATGATATTGAAAAATACAATAATTACAATATTAATAATATTATTACTAATAACAATATACTTTTATTATAATTTATCATCTAATATGATGGATTATCAAAAAGAACGTTTACAATATATAGAAAAGAAAGAAAAAGAAATAAAAGAAATAGAAATTAAATTAGGTTCTTTAAATGAGTGTGCAAAAGATTTGGAAAATTGTACTAATACTATAGATAAAATTAATGATAAATACTCAAATATGCATATTGGAGTGAATACTACATTAACAAATACTCAAAATGATATTAACAATATGATAATTGATTTAAAAAGTAGTACAAAAACTGAAACTGAACAAATAATTAATAAAATAGATGATTTAAAAATAGAAAAAACACAACCAGATTCATCTAAAACTGAATCTAATCAAGAAACAAAAGTAGTTAATACATCAAATATATCAAATACATCAAATACATCAAATACATCAAATTCTCTAGTAAATCAAAAAGATTATTGTGAAATTGATGAAGAATTGATAAAAGAATATTTAAGAATAAAAAATCTTTCAAAACAAAATAATAAAAAAAATATGTAAATTAAGAATTAGTGTAATCAACCTTAGTACTAAGCTCATTGGTGTAAATACCCATTACAAAGGTTAGATAATTTTGAAATAATTTATTTGCAGGTAAATTGATAAGTTCATTTTTTAATTTATCAAGAATATTAAATCCGAAATTTTTATAGTTATTAACAAATGATTCGATGTTGTAATTTATATATTCAGTTTTGTCTAGTATAAAATCGAACCAAATAACATTACTAATATATTGGTCTATAGTTACATTAACTATTTTTCCATTTTTTGTCATTTTTTTAACTGGAACAAATCCTGATGGAGAATTTGGTGAAACAAAAGAATTTAGTTCCTTATATATATTGTCAATTTTGAAAATTTGTTGATTTATAACAATTGTAGATACATTTGAACAGTCATTATTAAAACATTCTAAATTACAATCAGAACTAGATGAACTAGATGAATTAGATGAATTAGATGAATTAGATGAACTGGTTTGTTTTTTTATCAACTCAGCCAAAGGAATAGAATTATTAGATGAATCTGAAGAATTTGACTCATTTGGATTAAGTAATAAAGTATTATAGAAAGGTATTTTACATTCGATATCATAATTAATAATAATAAAACATTTAAGAATTTCAGTTAGTTTTTCTATAATCCATTTTTTAGCTTTTTCGTTTTTAATATAATTTTCAACAAATAGTAAATCAGGTTTAATTAAATCAGTATTTAAAATTTGTTCTTGCTCATAAGAAATTTTACTATAATCTATATTTAATGGATTACCCCAAGAATCATAGAATTGAATTGATAATTCATTAATTTCACCTAATAAAGAATCTTTATAGGTTTGTACAGCAGAATAAGGTAATCCTCTCCAATAAAGTACACCTAAACTTTTATCATAAACAAGAACAAAAGATTTATCAGTAATAGGATTTGTGCCTAAATTATAATTATTTCTAATTTCTTTAATAAATATTTGTACAAATCTATCAGTTGACAGAGTATAATCAGCAGTATCATCAGGAATATATCTATAATTAAGTATAGTATAATCTTTCATTCTATCATAATCATCTCTAATAAACTTTTTAGTATGTTTTTGTTGTCTGCAATAATTCCAATCAGGATTAATTCTTACACCATTGAATTTTGGTAAAATACCGCAATCTAATCTGATAAATTTTACATTATCAAAATTTCTTACTAGATATGGATTATTAATTTTTTTAAGATTATTTGTATAATCAACAATTAATTCAGGACTATCAAATAAAAATGCATCAGCTGTAATTTCAATAGAAGAACCATTTTTAATATTATTTTCCTCATTAATAATTTTGGAAATAAGTGGATTATTTTGGTTATTCATATTACCAGGATTAAAATGTCTTGAAAATTTTTTTTTATCAGATTTAAGATTATTTCTAAGTTCTTGTTTCATATTGTTTCTAGAAACAACAGTAGGATTAATTCCAGAATTAACTACAGGACCCAACTTAACAACATAATCAAAAGGGTTAGGATAAATAGCTACATCTCTATCATATGAATCAATATTTAATCTAACTTCTTGAATAGTTTCCTTCATTAAATTTTCATTAAGATTATCATAAATAGTATTATGTTTATTAGTCATATCTAACATAAACATTTCTGGTTTGTTATTAGTAAAATTTTCCCTAACACCAAATTGTGAAAAATCACGTAAATTTTCTAATTTAGATGAGTTATTTTCAGGTCTAGTAAAAGTACTTGACGGTTGATATTGATTATAAGCATTAGTATATTTTTGTTGGTCGTTTATTGCTTGTTGTAAATCAAGAGGTGTAGCAAATCCATCTTGTGAAATTTTACTAGAATCAAAATTTAGATTTTGTTGATTAGCATAAGTATAGTTAGGTTGAATACCAGAAAGTTGGTAATTAGGAGTAGCTGTAGTTGTAGTATAACCATTAGCTGTGATTGGTAAACCAGTATTAATATTATTAATATGGTTAGGATTGATATTATTTATATTACGATTTTTTTGATTACTATTTTTATGACCACCATTTCTTTCAATCATTATTTATATAAAATAAATTAATATATTATCTTTTATATAAAATATTTTTATTCGAGTTTAAAAATATAAAAAAATAAGATAAAATAATATATATTTATACTAATATCATATCTAATGGATAAATACTATTTTTCTGAAAATAATGTTACAGCACAAACAAAAAAATTAATACTTAGCTTAGAATTACCTGAAGATAAAATTAATAGAGATGTTGTTATGAAATGTAAAAAAATTATTACTGATAAAATGAGAGAAACTTATGATAAATATGGTAGTTCAAAACCACAAAATGTTAGTCAAAATGATTATGTTGACAAACTTAATAAAAAAAGTTTATCTGATTGTTTAAGAGTATTTACAGAAGGTAAATCAACAGGTAAACCAGATCCAAGACAAATAAAATCAGCTATGAAACAACCATCTAATTTTAGTTCATCACCATCTTCAAAAGGTTCATCAAAATCTGGAGATTTTGGTTTGAAGGGGAACAAAAATCCAAATCAACATCTTAGACCTGGAGAATTAATGAATAATTATAAACATCCTGACCAACAAAATAAACCATCAAAAGACTTTGCTTCTTTCCAGGATGCAGGTGGATATGCATCTTTTTCTAGTATTGATAATGCATCTGGACCTTTTATTACTGCTACCGGCGAATACGGCATGCCTCTTGATACCGATGGAATGAATGGGTCAGGAGGAGCTTCAAATTCCCAAGATATGTTTGGAAGAAAGAATTTTCAAGATGAACTTGATAATAAAGTTGCTATGTTAAGGTCTCAATATGGAGGAAGTGGTCCTAATGGAATGGCTGCACCTGGACAAATGGGCGGAATGGGCGGAATGGGCGGAATGGGCGGAATGGGTGGAATGGGTCAAATGGGTGGAATGGGTCAAATGGGTGGAATGCCAAACATGGGTGTACCTGGAATGCCTGGAGGAGGAATGGGTATGAATACTAATATGGGAGGAAACGGAGGTCCTCAATTAGACCCAAGAGTAGCTAAATGGCTTAATTTAGACACATCTGGTCAACCAATATCAAGTAATGGTGGAGGAGGTATGGGTCAAATGGGTATGGGAGGAATGGGAGGAATGGGAGGAATGGGTCAAATGGGTGGAAGAGGTGGAGCAATGGCTCAGATGGGTTCTATGGGTTCGATGGGTTCAGGTGCAAATTCAAACTATATGCAAAGTATTCCTCAACTTCAACAACAAATGAATCAATTAATGCAGCAAATCCAAAAAATGCAACAATCAGGTAATTCAAATCCTCAAATAATGCAACAATTAATGCAACAAATGAATCAACTTCAACAACAAATACAGAATGGAGGTGTAGCACAAATAGGAACAAATCAAGGAGAAATGGGTTACGGTCAACAAATGAATCCTAATGTAGATTATTCATTTACAGCAGGTGGTGAAGATATGGGAAATGATTTTAACGCAGCATTTGCAGGAGGAGCAGGACCAGGAGGTTATGCAGGATTTGATTCATTAGACCAATCATTTAAAGCACCAGAACCGAATGGAGGAGGAGGTTCGGCAGGTTCAGATGATATGTCAAGAAAGTTAGAAATGATGAAAGCAGAAAGAAATAATATTGGAAACATTCCTAAACCTGAAGGGAAATTTGACCCTATGAAATCCCCTTTTCAAATGAATCAACAGAATCAGATGGGCCAAATGGGTCAAATGGGTCAAATGAACCAACAGAATCAAATGGGTAAAATGGGTCAAATGGGGCAAATGGGTCAAATGGGTCAATTAGGCAATAATTCAGGTTCTGGATATAATGAAAATTTTTTTTTTTTAAATAATAAAAATGGTATGAATAATTTGTCTGGGAATCAACAAAACCAAATGAATCAACAAAACCAAATGAATCAACAAAACCAAATGAATCAACAAAACCAAATGAATCAACAAAGCCCAATGAATCAGCTTGATATAGAAAATAGAATAGCTGGACTTGCAGGATATTCTACAGGTACAAATATGTCTAAAGATAAATCAAAGTCTAAATCTAAATCAAAATCTAAGTATGAAAAACCAGAAAAATTAGAAAAATCAAAAAAAACAGAACCAAAGAAATCAATAGAAAAATATAAGAATTTAGGTGATGATGATATTGATAAGGAAATTGAAAGACTAAAAAAAGAACTAACAAAAAAAGATAAAAAAGAAAATAAATCAAAAAACAAAGAAAAGTCCAAATCAGGTTATAATTTATTATCAAAAAAGCAATTATCTGATTCAAATAAATCAGATAAATTAGATAAACAAGATGAAATTGATGAAGTTGATGAAATTGATGATATGGATTTATTAAAAAATCTTTTAGACAAGGATACAATAAAAATACCAGAAACACTAGAAAAACCAGAACAATCAAGAGAATCAATAAATTCAAAAATAAACACAGATTTCAATAATGAATCAGACAAAAATATAAAAAACTCAGAACAAGAAATAACTCCAAATAGAAAAAAAAGAAATTTTGAAATAAACAGTAAAGACTATAAAGATGAACAAATTAGTCAGGAAAGTAATGATAATCAAGATAATCAAGATAATCAAGATAATCAAGATAATCAAGATAATCAAGATACTAATGAAATTGATGAAAAGAAAAAAGCTTTATTTCAGTTATTAATTCATGCTAAGAACAGAAATAAATCCAATATACAACAAGAAAATACAGATAGTAATTTATTAAACTCACCAAATACCAAAACAAAAGGACAGATGGATTTAATAATAAATGAAAAAAAGACAGAAATATATTTTGATGATGATGAAAATATAAAATACAAGGACAAAAATATGAATGAAATAATTGAAGATAAGATAAAGTTAAGTATAAAATCGAATGAGATAACTGAAAGAGAATGTTTTAATGATTATATGATTAAATTAGAGAATCCAATAATATTACGTGATTTAAATATCAAAGATATAGAATTACCAAGAAGAACAGATGATAATATAAATGAGTCAAATAATAAGTTATTAATAGAAATAGATGGTGAAAGTAAAACAATAGAACTTGAATCGAATTATTATAATAGAGAGGAGTTAGTAGAATTTTTGAATGAAGGTTTAGAAGCAAATGATATAGAAATAGAATGTAAAATCAATTTAGATGATAAATTTGTATTTTTATCAAAAAATAATAAAAAATTTATAATGAAATGGGATGAAAACAGTATATTACCATATTTAGGTTTTACAAAATCAACATATATAAATAGGACAACATATGAATCTGAAAAATCTATAGATATAGGTGATAATATTTTTTATCTAGTAATAGAAAATATAAGTGAAGAGCCTTTATTTCAAATAAATCAAGATACTAATACAATAAGTAAACTTGTTGAATTAGATGGTGAAATTGAATTAGATTATTTAATAATGAAATTTCATAAAACTAAAAAATATTTAATAAAAAATAATTCAGAATATTCATTTTTCTTTGAACAAGAACATAGAATAGAGTTTGAAATAAATTAAAAATTATTTAATTTTGTTACCAAAATAGATGTGTCTACATTTATTTACTTTATCATCACTTAATCTTTTTTTAGTTATATGTTCGAATGTTTTGCCCTTAAGTAATCTTAAAATAAAGTTAATAGAGTAAACTCCGCATTCAGAATTTCCTCTTTGATGTCTAGTTTTATTATGTCTAACATCTGTTTCAATACTATTATCTTCAAGATATTTAACAATTCTATTCATAAAAACAACAATACGTTTAGGAATAGAACTTCCATATGAATCACTAAAATAAACTTGCCCTTTTTTTAAATCAGCAAATAGACTAACCCAATGTGAACCAGATTTATAATGTTCATCTAAATTGAAAATAACTCCGATTCTATTAATACCTGATTTAATTAAATCATTAAAATCAAGTTTTTTAAAAGGTAGATATTCTAAATCATCAAAATCTATAGGTACAGCACCTAAGAATTTAAAATCAGGATATTTACCTTCATATTGTTCTAAAACATTATTAATATCTAAAGTAGATAACCATTCGAACTTTCCTTGAGGTCCTTCAGGTCTAAAAATATTATTTTGTAAATAGTCTTTTTTATCATCTTCTAAAAAGTCTGTAAATTTTTGTTTAATAAGGTCTTTTTGGTCACCATCATATCTTTGTTTAAATTCGTGGAGTAAATATATTTTATATTGTTCAGGTTCTAAAGCTTCTGCTTTACTATTAAGTTTAATTCTATCATCATTACCTTTTTCTTTATTATATTCATTAAATGCTTCAGCCATATCAATTAAGAGATCTAAGGGAAAACAAGAACCAGTTTCAAATTCTAAATTAGGACTACACTTTGTGTCTTCTGGATTTTTAGGCATAATTTCTCTTATATCAATTTTTGGTAATAAAGGTTTTTTAGTTTGAGATTTATTATTATCAGTCATTTATATAAAATAAGTATATATATTTTCTAAATAAAAAATATATTTTCCACTAAATAATTATAATATTTATTTAATATTAGTATCAATATCAACATCAATTTTATTAAATATTTTGTCATGTTCACTGAACATGA
>JACCEB011872894.1_pt1 | contig 31079 bp, 40 predicted proteins | sample 7454761 | NCBI WGS metagenome assembly JACCEB01 (sample SAMN15323454, study PRJNA562643) | freshwater metagenome | isolation source: river surface water | place: USA:Blue River Watershed | collected 2017-08-18
ACGCGCTGGTCGGCTTCCACCAGCGCGATCGCATCGCGGCCGGCACGCAGGCTGCCGACCAGCCGCAGGTTGGCCAGTGCAAAGGATTCCAGCGGCTCGCGCTCGCGGCGCAGGTCGGGCTTCAGCCCGGGGCCTGCCGCATTGTCGTCAGCGGCCTCCAGCATGGCCGCCGCAAACGGATCAGGGCGCGCCCCGGGCTCGTAGCGCATCACGGCCGGTACGGGCGCCGCCGGCAATGCGGCCGGCGCGGGATGGTGGCGCTGGCGTACGTTGTCCATCCAGCCGCGCAGGTCATCGTGCGCATCGCAGGCGGTCAGGCACACGCAGGCAACAAGCCACGGCGCGGCGCGTGTCATTTCTTCCCCTGTTTGCGGCGCTCTGCTGCCTGCTGCTTTCGCAGCGCCGCTTCGGCCGGGTCGAGATAGCGGAACGCATGCGCAACGCAGGCGAACGACAATCCGGCCTCGCGTTGCTGGGCGAGCGACACGCCGTCTAAGGTGACGATGCGCGGCATGTTGGCAACGTCGCTGACGAATCCGGCCAGCGCATGGAACCCGCCGCTGAGCCGCATCTCGATCGGCAGCTCGGCATAATGCTCGCCGAATCGCAGCGGCGCCGGCCTGAAGAGCTCGAACTGCAATCCGCGCGCGACGCCGGCACGGCTGATCCCGGACAGCAGCGCTTCCATTTCCGACTGTGCCGGCAGCTGCTTTTCGAGCCGCGTGACTTCGGCCTCGACAGCGGATTTCTGCACGCGAAGGCTGTCCAGATGCTGCGCCTGCGCGACCTTCTGCTCGAAGCTCGCGCGCAGCTGCGCCTCCTTCTGGCGCCCGTCCTCCAGCGCCTCGTGCTGCGGTTGCCACGCGAACCAGCCGCCGGCCGCGGTGACCAGCAGCCAGACGCTGGCCGCGCACAGCGCGCGCGGCAGCGGCGGCCACAGCGCCGGAGGGCGGCCGGCGAGACCATGAAATTGCGCTCGCCATCGCGCAAACCGGCCGGAAGCGGCCGCGCTCACCGGGCTTGCTGCGCGAAACCGGGCGCATCCATGGCAATCGTGAATTCGAACACCCGCCGGGCGTCGCGCCCCTGCCCCAGCGTCGCCGATTTGATTTCGACCAGCTCGGGGCGGGTGACTGACACACCGCCGGCCAGCGCATGCAGCAACTCCGACACGCGCGCGCCGGACTGCGCAAAACCCGCCAGCGTGACCCGCTCGGCCTGCTGCACTGATTTCAGCATGACACCCTGCGGAATCCGGCCGGCCAGCTCGTCAAGAAAGCGCACCGGCAGTGCACGCGCCCGCTGGAGTCCGCGTACCGCGTCGCGCCGGGCGAGCAGTGTCGCTATCTTCTCGCGCAACATCCGGACTTCGCCTATGCGCGCATCCAGCAAGGCGATCTGCGCGGCCAGCAGCTGATGGCGATCGTCCATCTGCGCAATCCGGCGCTGGTTGAGGACAAACACGGCCAGCACCACAGCCAGCCCGAGCGCGCCGGCGAGGCCGGTCAGGCTCCTGAACTGGCGGCGACGCTCGCGACGGCGCATGTCCCGCCATGGCAGCAGGTTGAAGCCCGTCATCGTTCGGCGCCCCTCAACGCAAGGCCGCACGCCAGCAGGCATGAGGTCGGCACTTCGGCGGCCGCAGCACCCGCGGAATGCCGCGACAGTCCGGGCCGCACCACCGGCGCGCCGGTACGGCGCTGCAGTGCCGGAGCCAGCCCCTCGGGCACGGCGCCGAGCAGGTAGATGCGATGGAGCACCGCATGCGTGGTAGCCGTCTGGAACAACTGCAAGGCGCGATCGAATTCCTGGCAGGCGCGCTCGACAGCAGCGGTATCGCCGGCCGGCGTCGGCAACACGAGTTCGCGCTCATAGGACAGCACGCCGTCGGCCATGAACAGGCAGAGCCCGCGCTCCGGCTCCAGCCGCAGTGCGGCCAGCACCGGCGCGGGCCCGCCGTCATGTGCGGCATCGAGCAGCGCGATCGCGGACGCCAGTGCCTGCGACTCGATGTCGATAACCAGCGGTCGCAGACCCGCCGCGCGCGCCAGCGCGACCCGCTCGTCGATGCGCTCGCGCCGGGCCGCGACCAGCACGACATCGACGCAGTCTGGCTGGCCGGCCGTCGGGCCGCCGATGGTGAAATCCAGGCCGATCTCGTCGCGCGGGAAAGGCAGGGTCTCGCCGGCTTCCGCCTCGACCTGCATTTCCATTTCGTCCTCGTGCAGCAGCGCCGGCAGCGACAGGGTTTTCCTGATTGCTGCGCCGGCAGGCAGCGCCAGCGCCGCATCGCGCAGGCGGCTGCCGCTGGCCCGGATCGCCTCGCGCAGCGCGGCCGCGACCTCGTCGGGCATCACGATGGCGCCGTCGCGCATCGCGCCGCGCGGCAGCGCCTGCTGCGCAAAGTGCGCTATGCGCAGTGAGCGCCGCGGCACGCTCGCCCCGAGGGCGACGACGCGGACTGCGTCCGCACCGAGATCGACCCCGAGCATCGGCCGCTGAGCTTGCCGCCACCACTGCCGCAAAGAAAACATCCGCACGCCTCGCGTTATCAATTTCGAAACTTGCGGCGGATGCTAGCAAGCGCGTTTCGACGATGCAAAGCCGCCGTGGCGGCGCGTTGTCAAATGCCGACGCGTATGCCGATAGCGTTCGGAAACCGGCTGCCGGCTTGACCGTTTGCCATCATTTCCGGGGACGCGAAGCCGTTCCGGGGCTGCCGCTATAATGACCGCCATCAATCAATGGGCTCGTCCCTCCCTCCTGCTGAATGAACAACCACAACTCCGCCGATCGCGCCGATGAACCCTCGCGCGGCGGCAAACTCCCCGCTCCCGTCAAAGTTGCGCTGAGCGTATTCGGCGTCTTGTCCGGACTGGCGGTTATCGGATTCCTGCTGTTGAGCTTCATGCTGATGATGGCTTATCCGAACCTGCCGGACATCGATTCGCTGGCCACCTACCAACCGAAGATGCCGCTGCGCGTTTTCTCGGCCGATAACGTGCTGATCGGTGAATTCGGCGAAGAGCGCCGCAGCCTGGTGCGCTACAAGGACATCCCGACCGTGATGAAGCAGGCGGTGCTGGCGATCGAAGACGATCGCTTCTATCAGCACCACGGCGTCGACTATTGGGGCATCCTGCGCGCGGCCATTCACAATGCGATCGGCGGCAGCCGCCAGGGCGCATCGACGATCACGCAGCAGGTCGCGCGCAACTTCTTCCTGTCCAGCGAGCAGACCATCAAGCGCAAGTTGTATGAAATCCTGCTGGCATGGAAGATCGAGAAGACGCTGACCAAGGACCAGATCCTCGAGCTGTACATGAACCAGATCTACCTTGGCCAGCGCGCATATGGCTTCGCGTCGGCCGCGCAGATTTATTTCGGCAAGCGCCTGTCGGAGATCACCACGGCCGAGGCGGCCATGCTCGCCGGCTTGCCGAAGGCGCCGTCGGCGAACAACCCGGTCGTCAATCCGAAGCGCGCAAAGGCGCGCCAGCAGTACATCCTGCAGCGCATGCACGAGCTCGGCTACATCACGCGCGCGCAGTACGACCAGGCACGCAATGAAAAGCTGAAGATCAAGATGGACAGCAATGACTTCGGCGTACACGCCGAGTATGTGTCCGAGATGGCGCGCCAGATGGTCTACGAGCAGTTCAAGGAAGACACCTACACGCGCGGCCTGAACGTTTTCACCACCATCACCAAGGCCGACCAGGACGCCGCCTACCTCGCGCTGCGCCGCGGCGTGCTCGACTACGAGAAGCGCCAGCCCTACCGCGGCCCGGAAGGCTACATGGACATCCCGTCCGATCGCACCGATGCGGAAGCAGCGATCGAGTCGGAGCTGGCCGAGCATCCGGACAGCGACGGCATGGTTGCTGCGGTCGTGCTGTCGACCGCACCGAAGTCGCTGCGCGCGGTGCTGTCGACCGGCGAGGAGGTGACGATCGCCGACGCCGCGCTCGGCACGGCGGCCAGCGCGCTGACGGACAAGGTGCCGGCCAACCGCCGCATCCGCCGCGGCGCGATCATCCGTGTGATGCAGGACGGCAGCAACTGGCAGGTGATCCAGCTGCCTGAGGTCGAATCGGCCTTCGTTGCCGTCGGAGCGGATGACGGCGCGGTCAAGGCGCTGGTCGGCGGCTTCGACTTCAACCGCAACAAGTTCAACCATGCGACGCAGGCATGGCGCCAGCCGGGCTCGTCGTTCAAGCCGTTCATTTATTCGGCGTCACTGGAAAAAGGTCTGTCGCCAGGCACGATCGTCAATGATGCGCCGCTGACCTACGACGCGTCGCAGACCGGCAGCCAGGCCTGGGAGCCGAAGAACTACGACGGCAAATACGAGGGCCCGATGTCGATGCGGCGCGGCCTGGCCAAGTCGAAGAACATGGTGTCGATCCGCATCCTCGACAAGATCGGTCCGCAGTATGCGCAGGAATTCGTGACCCGCTTCGGCTTCGAGGCCGAAAAGAATCCGCCCTACCTGACGCTGGCCCTGGGCGCCGGCTCGGTGACGCCGCTGCAGCTGGCCGGTGCCTATGCCGTGTTCGCCAATGGCGGCTACAAGGTGAACCCGCACCTGATCGCGAAGATCACCGACAACAACGGCAAGACCCTGTTCCAGGTCACGCCGGACAAGGCCGGCGACGAGGCGCTGCGCGTGATCGATGCCCGCAATGCCTACATCGTCGACAGCATGCTCAAGGACGTGGTTCGCTACGGCACGGCAGCGCGCGCACAGTCGCTGAACCGGATCGACATTGCCGGAAAAACCGGCACCACCAACGACTCGATCGACGCGTGGTTCGCCGGCTATCATCCGAGACTGGCGGCGGTCGCATGGATCGGCTTCGACAAGCCGAAGAACCTCGGCAACCGCGAGACCGGCGGCGGCCTCGCGCTGCCGATCTGGATCGGCTACATGCAGAAGGCGCTGCCAAAGCTGCCGGTCACCCAGCGCGAGGTGCCGGCGGGCATCACGACGCTGAACGGCGACCTGATCTATTCCGAGTATGTCGATGCCGGCGGCGTCGGCTCGCTGGGCAACGGCGGTGCGCAGGAAGAGGAAAAACCGCCGGCCGAGAAGGAGGCGACGAAGGGCGAGATCTTCTGATCAGGCCGAGATGTCCAGCGCGGTGCCGGCCTGCAGGCCGGCCAGCCGCGACAGCGATGAGTACAGCTCCGAGCCGTCGCGGGTATCGAGCCAGCGGCCGTCGTTGAGCCGGTAGTGGAAGCCGCCGGCGCGCGCGGCGACCCAGATTTCCCGCATCGGCGCCTGCGTATTGACGATGATCTTGCTGCCGTTGTCGACGAACTCGATCTCGAGCACATTGCCGCTGCGGCTGCACTCGACATCGACATCGGCCTCCTCGCCGGCGCGCTCGAACGCGTTCTCGATGGCGTCGAGCACGCTCTCGGCAATGGCCAGGAATTCGGTTTCGGTCATGCTACACTCCAGAAGAAATTTTCAACGCGCGCGTCATGCATGGCGTGGCGCGGTCCAGCCCGCAAAACCACACTCTCCATGCGCACCTTTTTCGCCATTCTAGCGACGATCGCCTCGATCGGCCTGAGCGCCTGCGGTCAGACCGGCCCGCTGCACCTGCCCGACCAGGTCCAGCCGAAGGCGGACCCGGACGCCGAATTCGACGCGCAACCCGCCAAGCAACGACCATCCCGCCAGCCCTGACCATGTCGCATTTTGAAAACCGCGGCGACGCGCTGCACGCCGAAGGTGTGCCGCTCGCCACGATCGCCCAGACTTTTGGCACGCCCACCTATGTGTACTCGCGTGCCGCCCTGACCGAGAACTTCCTCGCCTATGCGAATGCCTGCCGCGGCGAACAGGGCGCGCTGGTGTGCTACTCGGTGAAATCGAACTCCAACCTCGCGGTGCTGAACCTGCTCGGCAAGCTCGGCTCCGGCTTCGACATCGTGTCCGGCGGCGAGCTGCTGCGCGTGATCGCCGCCGGCGGCGATCCGCGCAAGGTGATCTTCTCCGGCGTGGGCAAGTCGCGCGACGAGATGAAACTGGCGCTGGCGCATGACATCCTCTGCTTCAACGTCGAGTCCATCCCCGAACTGCACCGGCTCAACGAGGTGGCAGCCAGCCTCGGCAAGCGCGCGCGCGTGTCGCTGCGCGTGAACCCGGACGTCGACCCGAAGACGCATCCGTACATCTCGACCGGCCTGAAGGAAAACAAGTTCGGCATCGCGTACGAGGATGCGCTGCCGACCTACCGCGTGGCGGCGTCGCTGCCGCATATCGAAGTCACCGGCATCGACTGCCACATCGGCTCGCAGCTGCTTGATGACGCGCCGCTGCTCGAAGCGCTGGACAAGGTGATCGAACTGGCCGACCGGCTGCATGCGGAAGGCATCGAACTGCACCACCTCGACATCGGCGGCGGCATCGGCATCACCTATGACGATGAAAAGCCGGTCGCGGTCGCGGACTATCTCGGGCGGCTGTTTGCCCGCATCGACCGCTGGCGCAAGGACAAGTACGGCGGCAAGCAGATCAGCGTGATGTTCGAGCCGGGGCGCTCGATCGTCGGCAACGCCGGCGTGCTGCTGACCGAAGTGCAGTACCTGAAGCATGGCGCGACGAAGAATTTTGCGGTGGTCGACGCCGCGATGAACGACCTGATGCGCCCGGCCATGTATGAAGCCTGGCATGGTGTGCAGCCGCTGAATCGCCGCGCTGACGGTGCGAAGGAATATGACGTGGTCGGCCCGGTCTGCGAATCGGGCGATTGGCTCGCACGCGGCCGGACGCTGTCGCTGGAGCAGGGCGACCTGCTGGCGATCATGTCGGCCGGCGCCTACGGCATGACGATGGCGTCGAACTACAACACGCGCGGCCGTGCGGCCGAAGTACTGGTCGATGGCGAGCAGTTCACGCTGATCCGCCAGCGCGAAAATCCGGCCGATCTGTTCGCGCTGGAATCGATTCCGGGCTAAGTCAGCCGGGATCTTTGGCCGACAACTCCACTGCCAGGCTGCGCGCCGCCGCGCGCGCCGCCTGCCAGCGAAACACCAGCCGCATCCCCAGCAGCATCGCAACGAGGGCGCCGAACACGATCGGCTCGCCGAAATTGTTCTTCCCCGCGCGCATCCACCAGAAATGCACGATCGCCAGCAGCGCGATCAGATAAACCAGCCGATGCAGCCGCGCCCAGTTGCGCCCGAGCCGTCGCTGCATTGCCGTGGTGCTGGTTGCCGCCAGCGGGATCAGCAGGACGAACGCGCTAAAGCCGACCGTAATGAATAGCCGCTTCTTCACGTCCTTCCACATCTCGGCGAGATCGAAAAAATGGTCGAACCAGAGGAAGCAGAGGAAATGCAGGCTCGCATAGAAAAAACAGAACAGTCCGAGCATGCGCCGCAGCTTCAGCAGCCACTGCTGGCCGGTCAGCCGGCGCAGCGGCGTGATCGCCAGCGTGAAGCAGAGGAAGTACAGCGTCCAGTCACCGCTGGCCCGCGTGATGGTCTCGATCGGGTTCGCGCCCAGCAGGCCTTCGCTGCCCAGCCAGACCACTCGCGCCAGCGGCAACAGCGCAATCAGAAACAGCACGCGCCGTATCCACGACAGCTGCGCAGCGGTCGGCGCCATCGCTCAGAAGAACTTCTTCAGGTCCATGCCGGCGTACAGCGACGCGACCTCGGGATAGCCGTTGAACATCATCGTCTTGCGCTTGCGCGTGAAAAAACCATCCTCGCCGATGCGGCGCTCGGTCGCCTGTGACCAGCGCGGATGGTCGACCTCGGGATTGACGTTCGAGTAGAAACCGTATTCCTGTGGCGCGACCTGATTCCACGCAGTCTTCGGCTGCGACTCGGTGAAACGAATGCGCACAATCGATTTGGCCGACTTGAAACCGTATTTCCACGGCAGCACGATGCGCACCGGCGCGCCATTCTGGTTGGGCAGCACTTGCCCGTACATGCCGAAGGCCAGCAGCGCCAGCGGATGGTTCGCCTCGTCGATGCGCAGGCCCTCGACATACGGCCAGTCGAGCACGCGGCTGCCGAGGCCCGGCATCTGCGCGCGGTCGGCCAGCGTGGTGAACTCGATGAACTTCGCATTGCCGGTCGGCTCGACCTTGCGGATCAGATCAGCCAGCGGGTAACCGATCCACGGGATCGCCATCGACCAGCCCTCGACGCAGCGCAGCCGGTAAAGCCGCTCCTCCAGCGGCGCGAGCTTCAGCAGCGCATCGAGGTCCAGCGTCAGCGGCTTCTTCACCTCGCCGTCAATGCGCACGGTCCATGGCCGTGGCTTCAGCGTGCCGGCATAATGCGAAGGATCGCCCTTGTCGAGGCCGAACTCGTAAAAATTGTTGTAGGTGGTCGCATCCCGGTAGGTGGTCGGCTTGTCGGCCGGACTGTATTTCGGATTGCGTTGCGCGGCCAGCTGCGCCAGCGACGGCCCGTCAGCCGCTTGCGCGAGCTCGCCAAGGCCAGCTGCGGCGAGCGTGCCGGCCGCAGCTTGCTGCAGGAACTGTCGGCGCGAGGCCGCAACTTCGGGTCGCGTGATCTCGGAAGGCACCGGGTCGGTGGATCGAGGAAACTTGATCAGCATGATGTTCTCCGTCAGCAAAGCAAACAGGCTGCCGCAGCAGCCTGTTTTCGATCAGAGTTCGCCGTAAGAGTGCAACCCGGACAAGAACATGTTCACGCCGAGGAAGGCGAAGGTCGTAACCAGCAGGCCACCGACGGCCCACCAGGCGGCAACCTGACCGCGCAGCCCCTTCATCAACCGCATGTGCAGCCATGCCGCATAGTTCAGCCAGACGATCAGTGCCCAGGTTTCCTTCGGGTCCCACGACCAGTAGCCGCCCCACGCCTCGGCAGCCCACAGCGCGCCGAGGATGGTCGCGATCGTGAAGAAAGCAAAACCGACGGCGATCGCCTTGTACATGATGTCGTCCAGCACTTCGAGCGACGGCAGGCGGTCTTCAAGGTAGCCCTTGGCCTTCAGCAGGTAGGCCACGCCGACCATCGCGGCCAGTGCAAAGGTGCCATAGCCGATGAAGTTTGCCGGCACATGGATCTTCATCCACCAGCTTTGCAGCGCCGGCACCAGCGGCTGGATCTCGTGCGCGTCGCGGCTGGTCATGTACCAGAGCAGGAAGCCGACCGCCGCCGAGATGACCAGCATCACGAACGGACTGACCGCGCGCGTTTCGTACTTCTGCTCATAGAACAGCAGGAACAGCGCGGTGATCAGGCAGAACAGCACGAACACTTCATACAAGTTCGATACCGGAATGTGGCCGATGTCGGCGCCGAGCAGATAGGATTCATACCAGCGCACCATCATGCCGGTAAAGCCCAGCATCACCGCCGCCCAGCACAGCTTGCTGCCGACCGCACCGCCGAAAGACGAGCGCGCAAGCAGGCCGCCCCAGTGGAACAGCGTCGACAGGAAGAACAGCGTGCTCATCCACAGGATCGCGGACTGGCTCGACAGCAGGTATTTCAGGAAGAAGCGGCTCTGTGCAGCGTCGAGGCTGCCCCCGTAGAAGTAGATGCCGGCCAGCGACAACGCGCCGATCAGCAGAATCAGGGTGCGCGCCGAACGCCAGTACCAGCCGAGGCCGATGAAGGTGGGCGCGGCGGCAAGCAGGATGCCCTTTTCGTAGATGTCCATGAACTCGCCGTAGCGATTCAATGCGAACAATGAGCCGGCCAGCAGCAGCGCGGCGAAAATCCAGTCATACAGGCTGCGGCCCTTCAGCAGGCCGCGGCCCTCGCCATAGGCGGAATTCTGTGTCAGTTCCATGATGTGTCTCCGTGCGCCTTGCGTCATGCATTGCGCGAAGCGAAGTATAGTCCAGCGCCCGCGGCATTGCCGGCGGGCGCCCGGAAGGGAGGTTGGGAGCTTAGCGGCCAGCGAGTTTTGCTTTCAGCCGCTCGAACTCCTTGTCGAAATCGAGGCTGCGGCGCTGCGTGCTCATCGCCATCAGCGCGTGCGCGCCGCCTTCGGACGGGCGGATCCAGATCCACAGCCGGCGCTCGCGCACGTAGATCATCGCGAACACGCCCAGCACCAGCAGCAGGCAACCGAGATAGACGACATTCTTGCCCGGCGAACGCGTGACCTGGAAGACCGAGGCCTTCACTTCGTCGAAGGATTTCAGCTGCAGGAACACCGGCGCGCCGTACAGGAAGGCATCGGCCACGGCATCAGTCGCCAGCTTCAGGAAGCGGCCGCTCTGCTCGCTGACGGACATCGCCGGCAGGCCATCCTTTTCGCGCGCCGCCTGCCACAGCTCCCACATGGTGCCGTTCAGGATCTTCATGAAGATATCCGCGGTCTGCTCCTGCTGCTCCTTGGGCAGCTTGCCGATGAAGCGCGCGATCGCGATGTAACCGGCGGCTTCCTCGTTGCCGGCGAACACAGTCAGGCCGCGCAGCGCCGACGCCTTCAATTGTTCGCGCAGCTGCGGACTGGCGCCCGGGCCGAGCGGCACCTTGGCGGCATAGCTGGCGGCGGCCTTCTCGCGCAGCGCCGGATCGTTGACCGCAGCGCGCAGGCGCATCCACTCTTCCATCGAGCCCTTCGCATCGGCGGGGATGCGAAGGAAGCGGAAACCTTCGGCCGGCGTCTCACGCACGCCGGCAAGGAAGACTTCGTTGCCGTCGACATTCACCGGCAGCATGTAATTGTTGAATTCGCGCGCCTGGCCATTCTTGTCGCGCAGCTTGTACTGCACGCTCGGGCCGACGTTCTTCAGGTTCTTGTTCTTCTCCGGATTGGCGGCCGAGCCGAGCTGCTTGTCGAGGCGCTCATGCAGGGTTTTCTTCTGGTCGACTGCACGCACGTCCTGGCCATTGCCTGCCATGTTCTCGACGTTGAACGGGCGGAAGCCCGACCACTCGATCGTGTATTCGCTGCCGCCGCTGCCGAGCAGCGGCGTGGTGCGGCCGACTTCGCCTTCAACGGCGAACGACCGGCTGGCCGGCCCGAGCATCGGGTAGCCGACCAGCTTCAGGCGGCTGCCGCCATCCTCGAAGCTCGACTGGTAGACCGCCATGCCCTTGTGAATCAGCGGCTGGTTGACCTTGATGGTCGCGGGGAAGCTCTTGCCGGTGTCGTGGTCGGTGATGATCACATCACTGGCGAACAGCTTCGGCATGCCGGTCGGGTAGAAGTCGATGATGAATTTCTTCAGTTCGATCGTGAACGGCAGTTCCTGGATCAGCACGCCCTGCCCCGACGGGATGATCGCTGTATTGCTGCTCGCGCCCTCGGGCACGTAAGTATTCCCGCGGAAGGTCGGATTGCCGGTGCCGAGGCGATGCCGCTCGGGGATCTGCGCGATCACGCCGCCGCCGTTGAAGGGCTCCTTGTCGAACAGCCACTGCTGTGCGCGGATCGGCAGGTTCGAGTCGAGCAGGCCGCCGACGCAGATGATCACGATCGCCGCATGCGCGAAGATGTAACCGAGCTTGTTGGCCGCGCCCTGCTTGGCCGTCAGCAGCGTTGCACCCTCTTTTTCGACCAGCTTCACCTGGTAACCGGCGGCGGCGACGCGGCGCGCCGACTCGCTCGCCAGCGCCGCCGTGTCGCCTTCGGCAGTCCACTCGGCGTGATGGTGGAAATTGCGCAGAGACTGCTCGCGCACGTTGTCGCGCCAGCTCTTCATGTCGCGCAGCATCTTCGGCGCATTGCGCACGATGCACAGCGACGTCGACACGACCAGGAAGGCCATGATCAGCAGGAACCACCAGGCCGAATAGACGGTGTAGATCGAGAAGCGCGCGAACACCTCGAACCAGAACGGCCCGAACTGGTTCACGTAATTCGGCAACGGCTCATTCTGCAGCACCACGGTGCCGATCACGGATGCAATCGCGATCACGGTCAGCAGGCTGATCGCGAAACGCATCGACGACACCATTTCGACAAGGTCCGCCGTGAAGCGGCTGCGGTTCTCCATCTCTATGCCCTGCGTACCGGTGCTCATCTTGTCCCTGCCCATCGTTTGATTCAAAGCTGAAAACAAAAAGGGGCGGCCACTGGCCACCCCCCATGCTGATTTTTGCCGCGCGCGCGTGTTTTTTATTGTCTGCGCGCGGCTTGCGTCATCACTTCAGGCCAGCGATGTAGTCGGCGACGGCTTTCATTTCGTCATCCGACATGCGCTTGCCGATCGTGGTCATCTGCGCGGAATTCGCGCGCGCGCCGCCACGGAAGCTGGTCAGCTGCGCGACCGTGTAATCCTGGTGCTGGCCGGCCAGGCGCGGGTACTGCGCCGGGATGCCGGCGCCGTTCGGGCTGTGGCAGCCTGCGCAGGCCGGAACGTTCTTCTCGGCGATGCCGCCGCGGTAGATCTTCTTGCCCCACTCGACGGTGTCTTTGTTTTTCGCGGCGCCCTGCGTCGGCTTCTGCGCGGCGACATAGGCGACGACGTTGCGGATGTCGTCGTCCGTCATCGCCTTGGCGATCGCGGTCATCACCGCGTTGTTGCGCGCCGGGCCCTGGAAGTCATGCAGCTGCTTCTGCAGGTAGGCCGCGTGCTGGCCTGCCAGCTTCGGATTCTGCGTGATGGACGAATTGCCGGCCGCGCCATGGCAGGCCACGCAGGCCATGATGCCGCGCGAGGCGTCGCCGTTCGCGTACAGCTCGGAGCCCTTGGCCGGATCGGCCGCGGCAGCTGCCTTCTCTTCGTTGGCGAAGGCGATGCCGGAGGTGGCCAGCAGAGCGATGGAGACAAATTTCACGAACGACGAAAGTGCACGATTCATTCAAACACCCGGGAATTATTGGTTTGGTTTACGCCGAAATACAGCCCGGCATTGTACTACAATGGCGAGCCTGTTCCCCGCCTTTTCCCGCTGGCCTCCTCACTTTCCGCCCATGTCCCTACTCTGGCAAGCCCGCTTCTTCACTACCGTCAACCGCCTGCAGGATTTGCCAAAATATAAAGTTCCGGAGGTCGCGTTCGCGGGCCGCTCGAATGCGGGCAAATCCACCGCCATCAACCTGCTGTGCAACCAGAAGAAACTGGCGTTCGCGTCGAAGACGCCGGGCCGCACGCAGCATATCAATTTTTTCTCGATCGGCGGCTCGCACGTCGGCCAGCACCGCAAGGATGCGACCCGCACGGAAGAGATCCGCGCTTTTCTGGTCGACCTGCCGGGCTATGGCTATGCCGAGGTTTCCGGCTCGGCCAAGGACCACTGGCAGCTGCTGCTGGGCCGGTATGTGCAGGCGCGCGAGCAGCTGACTGCGCTGGTGCTGATCATGGACGCGCGCCGCCCCTTCACCGAGCTGGACGTGGAAATGCTCGAGTGGTTCGCGCCGACCGGGAAGCCCATTCACTGCCTGCTCAGCAAGGCTGACAAGCTCAACCGCAGCGAACAGGCGGACGCGATGCGCCTCGCAAAGACCATCCTGGCCAGCTATGTTGACGAGGCCGGCCAGCCTCTGCCATTCTCGGTGCAGCTGTTTTCGGCGCTCAAGCGTATGGGCCTGGACGAAGCCGACCACACGATTCGCGGTCTGCTCGGGTTCGATGACGATGCGCCGGCACAGCAGGCCGCCGGCGAACAGGCATAAAAAAAGCCCTGGAGACAGGGGACATCTCCAGGGTTCAACGCTGACCCGCACTGGGGCGAGACAGCCCCGCTCAGGGAGGAGAAGCGGGAGGTGAGCAATCACCCGTTTGTCTGAGCGGCGGAGCCGCCAAAAGTTTCAGCGGCATGCCACGCGGTCAGGATCATGGCGGCAGCGGCGTTCCCTGCGTTCCGACACCCAACCCTTAATTGACACTGCGAAAAGACGATGACGACTGATGCCCAGCCCCGTTTCCCTGCCATCCGCATGCGGCGCATGCGCAAGGATGCGTTCTCGCGCGTGATGATGCGTGAGAACGTCATCACGGCGGCCGACCTGATCTACCCCGTGTTCATCCTCGACGGCGAAAACCGTCGCGAGGCGGTGCCGTCGATGCCGGGCGTCGAGCGCGTGTCGGTCGACCTGCTGCTGCCGATTGCGGAAGAATGCGTTTCGCTCGGCATTCCGGTAATGGCGCTGTTCCCTGTCATTGACCCCGCGCTGAAGACGCCCGACGGCATCGAGGCGGCCAACCCCGACGGCCTGGTGCCGCGCGCGGTGCGCGCGCTGAAGGCCCGCTGCCCCGAACTGGGCATCCTGACCGATGTCGCGCTCGACCCGTACACCAGCCACGGGCAGGACGGCGTGCTCGACGACGACGGCTATGTGCTGAATGACGAGACCACCACGCTGCTGGTGAAACAGGCGCTGGCGCAGGCAGCGGCCGGCGTCGACATCGTCGCGCCGTCCGACATGATGGATGGCCGCATCGGCGCGATCCGTGCGGCGCTCGAGGCGAATGGCCACATCCACACCCGCATCATGGCGTACTCGGCGAAGTATGCATCGGCGTTCTACGGCCCGTTCCGCGATGCGGTCGGCTCGGCGGCCAACCTCGGCAAGGGCAGCAAGGCGACCTACCAGATGGATCCGGCCAACAGCGACGAGGCGCTGCGCGAGGTCGCGCTCGACATCGCCGAAGGCGCCGACATGGTGATGGTCAAGCCGGGCATGCCCTACCTCGACATCGTGCGTCGCGTGAAAGATGAATTCCGCGTGCCGACGTTTGCATACCAGGTCAGCGGCGAATACGCGATGATCAAGGCCGCCGCACAGAACGGCTGGCTCGATCATGACAAGGCAATGATGGAAGCCATGCTCGCGTTCAAGCGCGCCGGCGCCGATGGCGTGCTGACCTACTTTGCGCGCGAGATCGCGCGCAAGCTGTAACGGCCATGACGATGCCCTTGCCGCCCGGTCGGGCCGCAAGGGTTTCCTCCGGCGCTTTTTCCAGCACCGCGGAACGAAGGCACTGTTGCGAAAATAAAACACTTGTGAACCAATAGCCGATCATCGGCACACATTGGGCGCCTACGCCGGTCAATCCCCAGACCGTCAGGCTTCTTCCTTTGAAGGCGCCCCCGATGGACCGAACCCGAGTGCATGTTCAGATTGCGCATCCGAATCTGGCACCGACCAGCGATGGCCTCGAAGGTGCGTATGACGTCGTCATCGCCAAAAGCGAGAAATTCGTCACGCCACGCGGCGTGAAAGGCACCGCCACCATTTTTTCCCGGGTCAGCCCGGAGCGCATCAAGGATGACAAGACGGGTCGTCTTCGTGCGGCGGCAACAGAGGCAAAAGCTGCGATTGAACACGCGATCGGCAAGCTGAAGTACCCACCCGAAAAGAAAAGCCGGCTGCTGAGCCTGATGTCCGCGCTGGTCAAATCGAATATTTCGGATTCATCCAAAGAATTTTTCGCGGCAGACGGCGCGCATCTGATCCGGCCGGCGTTGCATGTGTCGGGCAGCAAGCTGGTACGGTTTGCGGATGAGCCGCCGACAGAAATGCCGGCAAGCCGTCAGCGTTCCGCCTCGCTGCCGTCTGAGGTGATCCTGCCGGAATTGCCGCCGGAAGAATGATCGGAAGCCGAATGGCCGCGGCCCCCTGCCGCATGACCTAACGGTTCGGCTGCGGCGTGAGGCGCAGGTAGGGCCGCGGCGCGCTGTATCCCTTCGGATACTTCTGCCTGATCAGCGCCTCATCCTGCACCGACAACGGAATAATCACGTCATCACCCTCCTTCCAGTTGCCGGGCGTGGCGACGGTATATCCATCGGTCAGCTGCAGCGCATCGATGACGCGCAGCACCTCGTCGAAGTTGCGGCCGGTGCTCATCGGGTAGGTGATCATCAGCCGAACCTTCTTCTTCGGGTCGATGATGAACAATGAACGAACCGTCGCTGAGTCGGACTGGTTGGGATGGATCATGTCGTACAGCACGGCAACGTGCTTGTCGGCATCAGCGATGATCGGGAAACCGACGACGGTCTGCTGGGTATCCTCGATATCGCGTATCCATGCAGCATGCTTGTCGACCGGATCGACCGACAGTGCAATCGCTTTCACATTGCGCTTGTCGAATTCGGGCTTGAGCTTCGCGGTCAGGCCGAGTTCGGTCGTGCAGACCGGCGTGAAGTCGGCCGGATGCGAGAACAGCACGACCCATGCGTCGCCGGCCCACTCATGGAAACGGATTTTCCCCAAGGAAGAATCCTGCTCGAAATCAGGCGCGGTATCGCCAAGATGCAAAGCCATGATGACAGCCTCCTCGCACATTCGATGTGATCAGGCTGCCAATATATCGGCGCATGCTGCCCCGGACAAAGACAATCTCGCACTTTGCAAATAGCGCCATTTGATAAAGCGCGTGTCGCGGTGCTTCGCCTACTTCGTCCGTTGCAGCGACTGCAGGAAGCGTTCGGCAGACTGGAAACCGATCACGCGCGCCGTACGGATTTCATTGCCATCGGGACCGAAGAACAGGATGCCCGGCGGACCGAACAGGCCGAAGCGTTTCAGCAATGCCTTGTGGTCGTCGTTGTTGGCCGTCACGTCGGCCTGCAACAACAGCATCTGGTCGAGCTCGGCTTTCACCTGCGGCTCGGTGAACGTGAGCTTCTCCATCTCGATGCAGGAAACGCACCAGTCCGCGTAGAAATCGAGCATCACGCGGCGACCGCCGGCGCGCGCGATTGCAGCCTCGAGCTGGGCGATGCTGGAAACGCGCGTGAACTCGGTGCGCGCCTGCACGTTACCGCGCAGGTGGGCCAGCGGCGACCACGGGTCACGACCGCCGGTACCGACGCCAACGAGCTGTACCGCACCCAGCGCGACGAACATGAAGCCGAGCACCCGCGCCCGCCAGCCCAGTGATTTTGCGCGCAGCAGGAAAGTGCCGTATCCCGCGCCGAGCAAGCCCCAACCCAGCATCAGCAGCCACGCAGGAATCAGCGAGGCCACCATCCACAGGGCCAGCGCCAGCATCAGCACGCCGAAAAAGATTTTCACGGACTGCATCCACGCACCGGCGCGCGGCAGCAGCGTGCCGGCCGACAGGCCGACGAGCAGCAAGGGCACGCTCATGCCGGCCGCCATGGCGAACAGCGCGCTGCCGCCGATGAACACGTCCCGCGTCTGGCTGATGTAGACGAGCGCGCCGGCCAGCGGCGCCGCAACGCAGGGGCCGACGATCAGCGCCGAGATCGCGCCCATCACGAACACGCCGGCGAGCTTGCCGGCACGCTGGCGCTCGGACAGGCGCGTCAGCGCCAGCTGGACCGCCGCAGGCACCTGCAGCTGATAGACATCGAACATCGACAGCGCCATCACGGCCATCAGCACGGCAAAGCTGCCGAGAATCAGCGGGCTCTGCAAGGCAGCCGACAAACCTTCGCCGACCAGCCCGGCGGCAATGCCGAGCGCGGTGTAGACGACCGCCATGCCGAGCGAATAGCTGAGCGACAGCGTAAACGCACGGCGGCGGCTGGTCTGCGCACCCTCACCGGCGATGATGAAGGACAGGATGGGCACCATCGGCAGCACGCAGGGCGTGAACGCCAGGCCCAGTCCGAGCAGCAGGAACAGCGGCAGAATCAGCATCAGGCGTCCGCTGGCGAGCGAGGCCTCGATGCGGCCCATCTCGGTTTCCGGCGCGATGCCGTCCGCGGGTGAAGCCTGCAGCCGGACCGGGGAGGCCGGCGCGAGCGCAGGGGACGTCGACGCGCCGCCTTCGGCGGACAGGCGCGCCTCCGACGACAGCGGCGGATAACAGAGGCCCTTGTCCGAGCAGCCCTGGCTGGTCGCCTTCAGCGTGAACGCCGCGCCGGCCTGCACCGGCACACGGACGATCAACTCGCCGCGCATGGTTTCGACATCTTTCTCGAAATTCGGATCGAACTTCACCTTGCCGCGCGGGATGTCGGCCGCACCGAGCGTTGCACCGTCGGCGGCGAAGGCGAATTTGTCACGGTACAGGTAGTAGCCGTCAGCAACGCGGTAGCGAATTTCGATCGTCGACGGATCTGCCATGCGCGCACTGAACGCAAAAGCCTGCTCGGGCGGCAGAAAATCATCGGCGCCCTGCGCGGCGGACAGCGAGCCCAGCGCGCACAGCAGCAGGAACAGGAGGGGAATCAGCAGTTTACGCATGCGTATCGGATTGGGTTTCGGCGGCGACCCAGTGCAGGTAAGGCGCGTGGCCTTCGGACAGCGGCCAGGCGATCACCTCCGGCAGCTCGTACGGATGGGCAGCGATGATCGCGCGTTGCAGCTGCGGATAGCGACGCTGCGTGGTCTTGACGAGCAGCGTGACCTCGTTCGCCTGTTCGACCGCACCCTGCCAGCGATAGACAGACTGAACCGCCGGCAGGATGTTCACGCAGGCCGCCAGCCTGGCTTCGACGAGGGCGCGCGCCATGGCCTGCGCCGTTGCCGTATCGGGCACGTTGGTCATCGCCAGCAGAATCTGTTCGTCGTTCATCGTGGGCTCGTCATTTCAACAGCCGCCGGCGCGTGAGCACGGTCGCAACGTAAAACGCGGCCAGGCAATACGCCAGCAGGAGCAGCACATTCGGCAACGGATTCGCCGGCAGCTGCCCCAGCAGCAATGGTCGCACAAGGTGCACGGACGCGCCGAGCGGCAGGAAATCGGCGAACGCCTGCAGCCACGCCGGCAGCTGGGCAGTCGGGTAGTAGACGCCGGACAGGAAAATCATCGGCGTCAGCACCAGCGTGAAGTAGTAGGTAAAGAAATCATAGGCACGGGCGATGGCGTTCACGATCAGCGCGATCGAGGCGAACGTCATCCCGGTCAGGAACAGCAGCGGCGGCACCAGCAAGGTGGTCGGATGCAGCCCGATCCCCAGCGCGAACAGCACCAGCAGGATCGCCAGGCCGGAAATCATCGCCTTGCTGGCGGCCCACAGCATCTCGGCCAGCACGATGTCATCGAGCTCGAGCGGCGTGTTCAGCAGCGTCTCCCAGGTCTTCTGCACATGCATGCGCGAGAACGCCGAATACAACGCCTCGAACGACGATGCCATCATCACCGACATGCAGATTGAACCGCTTGCGAGAAATTCGATGTAAGGCACGCCATCGATATGCTGCAGCAGACTGCCGAGCCCGTAACCAAACGCCAGCAGCGTAATCATCGGCTCGGCGATGTTGCCGATCACGCTGGCGACGGCCAGCTTGCGCCACACCAGCAGGTTGCGCCGCCAGACTGGCACGAAACGCAGGCTGAACGACGGCAGGCGGTAAGTCAGTGAACTCATCTCAATCCCTCATTTCGCGGCCGGTCAACTTCAGGAACAGGTCTTCGAGGTTGGCCGGACGATGCAGGTAGCGCAGTCCTTCGCGCTGCGCGAGGCTCTGCACCAGCGGCTCCGCATGGTTGGTGTAGCAGAACACGGTCTCGCCGCTGGTTTCGATACGCTCGGCCAGGCTGCGTGCACCCGTGGCCCACGCGGCGGCACCATCGCCGTAGACTTCGACCACCTGCGATTCAATGTGCGTGGCGATCAGATCGCGCGGCTCGCCTTCGGCAATCATGCGGCCGTGGTCGATCACGGCCAGCCGGTTGCACAGGCGCTCGGCCTCGTCCATGAAATGGGTGGTCAGCAGGATGGTCTTGCCGGCGGCCAGCAGGGTCTTCAGGCGCTCCCAGATCATGTGGCGCGCCTGCGGATCGAGGCCTGTGGTCGGCTCGTCCATGAAGATCAGGTCCGGATCATTGACCAGCGCACGCGCCAGCGTCAGTCGTCGCTTCATGCCGCCCGACAGTTCGCCGATGCGCGCGCTGCGTTTGCCGATCAGGTTGGCAAATCCCAGCAGCCAGTCGAGTCGTGCCGCGATGTCCGCTTCACGCATGCCGAAGTATCGGCCATAGACCATCAGGTTTTCCTCGACACTGAAATCCGGGTCGAGGCTGTCGATTTGCGGCACCACGCCGATGCGCATGCGCGCACTGCGCGCTTGCTCGGGCACCGCCTTGCCCACCAGCGTGATGCGGCCGCTGTCAGGTGCAGTCAGGCCAAGGCAAAGTTTCAGCGTGGTGGTCTTGCCTGCGCCGTTAGGCCCGAGCAGGCCGTAGCACTCGCCCGGCTTCAGCGCGAACGATATGCCGTTGATCACCTCGCGGCGGGCTTCACCCTCGCCGAAGGATTTGTGCAGGTTTTCTACGCTGAGGATGGACATGCGGATTCGTGAAACTTGGCGAAATTCCGGGGAAAGACGCGGAGCGGGGCGCATGCGCGCCAAAGCAGCGATCTTGCCATAGCGGCGGCGCAATTTCAGGCACCGGAAAAAACAAAGCCAGGCGCGAGGCCTGGCTTTTGTTCGTTACTGCTCGCTGCAAGTGCAGCGCGGGATTTACTCCGCAGCTTCGACAGCTTCGGTCGTTTCCGGACGGTCGACCAGCTCGACGTAGGCCATCGGCGCATTGTCGCCAACGCGGAAGCCCATTTTCAGGATGCGCAGGTAGCCGCCGTTGCGTGCCTTGTAGCGCGGGCCGATTTCGGAGAACAGCTTGCCGACGATTTCACGATCGCGCAGACGCGAGAACGCGAGACGCTTGTTGGCCAGCGTGTCAACCTTGCCCAGGGTGATGATCGGCTCGACGACGCGACGCAGTTCCTTCGCCTTCGGCAGGGTGGTCTTGATCGCTTCGTGCTTCAGCAGCGAGACGGTCATGTTGCGCAGCATCGCCAGACGGTGCGACGAGGTGCGGTTGAGTTTACGGAGTCCGTGACGGTGACGCATGGTACTTTCCTTTTCAGAGTATTGGTCCAGCTCTTCTATCGCCGACCCTCTGCAGGGCCGGCGCGGGCCGGTATCTTCGGTTAAAAAGCCTGATTACTTCTCGAGGCCGGCCGGCGGCCAGTTCTCGAGCTTCATGCCCAGGGTCAGGCCGCGCGAAGCAAGGACTTCCTTGATTTCGTTGAGCGACTTGCGACCCAGGTTCGGGGTCTTCAGCAGTTCGTTCTCGCTGCGCTGGATGAGGTCGCCGATGTAGTAAATGTTCTCGGCCTTCAGGCAGTTTGCGGAACGGACGGTCAGTTCGAGATCGTCGACCGGACGCAGCAGGATCGGATCGACGGTCGGTGCACGCGACGGTGCCTCGGCAGCAGCCTCGGTGCCTTCCAGCGCGGCGAACACGTTGAGCTGGTCAACCAGCACACGCGCCGACTGGCGGATCGCCTCTTCCGGCGAAATCACGCCGTTGGTCTCGATGTTCATCACCAGCTTGTCGAGGTCGGTACGCTGTTCGACACGCGCCGATTCAACGGTGTACGACACGCGGCGGACCGGCGAGAACGATGCATCGAGGATGATGCGGCCGATGGTCTTGTTCGCGTCTTCCGACAGGCGACGCACGTTGCCAGGCACATAGCCGCGGCCTTTCTCGACCTTCACCTGCATGTCGATCTTGCCACCAGCAGTCAGGTGAGCGATCACATGGTCCGGATTGATCAGCTCGACATCATGCGGCAGGTCGATATCGGAAGCCAGAACGGCACCTTCGCCTTCCTTTTTCAGCGTCAGCGTGACTTCGTCACGGTTGTGCAGCTTAAACACGACGCCTTTGAGGTTCAGCAGGATATCAACCACGTCTTCCTGAACGCCGTCGATCGACGAGTACTCATGGACCACACCAGCGATCGTGACTTCGGTCGGCGCATAGCCGACCATCGACGACAGCAGCACGCGACGCAGCGCGTTGCCGAGCGTATGACCATAGCCGCGTTCGAACGGCTCCATCACGACTTTGGCGTTGCCGTGGCCGAGATGCTCGACTTCGATGATGCGGGGCTTCAGAAGATTGTTTTGCATGAATGTCCTTTCAATACCCTCGGCTCGTTACACCGATAAGGCTGATGGATCTAAAAAGGCGCCTGCGATTGCAGGCGCCCGGAGGGAAATTAACGCGAGTACAGTTCGACGATCAGCGACTCGTTGACTTCCTGGTTGTAGTCGCCGCGATCCGGCAGCGCTTTCAGCGAGCCTTCCATTTTCTTCGCGTCGACGGACACCCACAGCGGGAAGCCCGATTGCTCTGCCAGCGACAGCGCTTCAGCGATACGCACCTGCTTCTTTGCCTTTTCGCGGATCGCGACGACGTCGCCAACCTTGACCTGGAACGACGGGATGTTCACGACGTTGCCGTTGACGACGATGGCCTTGTGCGAAACCAGCTGACGCGCTTCAGCACGGGTCGATGCGAAACCGAGGCGATAGACGACGTTGTCCAGACGCGATTCGAGCAGCTTCAGCAGCGTCTCCCCGGTGTTGCCCTTGCGACGATCGGCTTCGGCGAAATAGCGGCGGAACTGGCGCTCGAGCACGCCGTACATGCGCTTGACCTTCTGCTTTTCACGCAGCTGGTTGCCGTAGTCCGACGTACGCGCACCCGAAGTGCGGCCATGCTGGCCCGGCTTCGAATCGAGCTTGCACTTCGAGTCCAGCGAGCGGCGTGCGCTCTTCAGGAACAGGTCGGTGCCTTCACGGCGGGAGAGTTTTGCTTTGGGTCCGATATAACGTGCCACGTTCTTTCCTTTGGTGTTTGACGCGCGGGCACATGCCACGCAGCGCTAGTCCGGTCTGCCTGCTACCGGACGGTGGTCTTAGAACAAAACCCGCCGGGTCTCGGCGGGTCGCTTGAAGCTACTGCCTGTACTGCGAAAACTCAGATACGACGACGCTTCGGCGGGCGGCAACCGTTGTGCGGTACCGGCGTGACGTCCTGGATCTGGGTGATCTTGATACCGAGGCTGTTCAGCGCACGAACGGCGGACTCGCGACCCGGGCCCGGGCCCTTGATGCGAACTTCCAGGTTCTTCACGCCGCACTCAACCGCGACCTTGCCAGCGGCTTCAGCAGCCACCTGTGCAGCAAACGGGGTCGACTTGCGCGAGCCCTTGAAGCCTGCGCCGCCCGACGTTGCCCACGACAGTGCGTTGCCCTGGCGATCGGTGATCGTGATGATCGTGTTGTTGAACGAAGCGTGAACGTGCGCGATGCCTTCGGCAACGTTCTTCTTGACTTTCTTGCGAACGCGCGCGGAAGCGGCGTTGTTCGATGCTTTTGCCATGATGGATTCCTTGTATCCGCTACAGGATTACTTCTTCAGCGCTTGCGCTGCCTTGCGCGGGCCCTTGCGGGTACGTGCGTTGGTACGGGTACGCTGACCGCGAACCGGCAGGCCCTTGCGATGGCGAAGGCCGCGATAGCAGCCGAGGTCCATCAGGCGCTTGATGTTCATCGACAGCTCACGACGCAGGTCACCCTCGACGATGAACTTGCCGATTTCGTCACGCAGCTTCTCGAGCTCGCTGTCGTCGAGGTCCTTGACCTTCTTGTTGGTCGGGACACCCGTAGTCGCGCAGATCACTTCAGCGCGAGGACGGCCGATGCCGTAGATGGCCGTCAGGCCGATCACGGTGTGCTGGTGGTTGGGGATGTTGACCCCTGCAATACGTGCCATTCGTTATTCCTCGATCAATAACGTTAATTTAACCCTGGCGCTGCTTGTGACGCGGTTCGATGCAGATGACACGAACGACGCCCTTGCGCTTGATGATCTTGCAGTTGCGGCAGATCCGCTTTACTGATGCGAGCACTTTCATGATGGCCCTCTTTCTTTCAATCTTCTAAATACCGAATACTTCGTTCACTTGGTCCGGAATACGATCCGCGCCCTGCTCAAGTCATAAGGCGTCAGTTCGACTGTCACCTTGTCGCCCGGCAGGATGCGAATGTAGTTCATCCGCATCTTGCCGGAAATATGTCCCAGGACGATATGCCCGTTTTCCAGCTTGACCCTGAAGGTAGCATTGGGGAGATTCTCAAGAATCTCGCCCTGCATCTGAATAACGTCGTCCTTGGACATAAAGCCTGTCTGTTTCTTTGTTCAACGGGTGGGAATACCGCCCTTGAAATTAGCCTTGCGCAGCAGCGACTCGTATTGCTGCGACATCACGTAATTCTGCACCTGCGCCATGAAATCCATCGTGACAACCACGATGATCAGCAGCGATGTGCCACCGAAGTAGAACGGCACATTCCAGCGCGCGATCAGGAATTCGGGCAACAAGCAGATCAGCGTGATGTACACCGCACCTGCCAGCGTCAGCCTGGTCAGAATCTTGTCGACATAGCGTGCGGTCTGGTCACCCGGACGGATGCCCGGAACGAACGCACCGCTCTTCTTCAGGTTTTCTGCCGTTTCCTTGCTGTTGAAAACCAGCGCGGTATAGAAGAAGCAGAAGAAGATGATCGCAACCGCGTACAGCAATGCATGGATCGGCTCACCCGGCGCCAGCGATGCAGCGAGGTCCTTCAGGAACCGCACCACCGCGCTGTTGGTGTCACCCGCCGTAAACCAGCTGGTGATCGTTGCCGGGAACAGGATGATCGACGATGCAAAGATCGGCGGAATCACGCCTGCCATGTTGAGCTTCAGCGGCAGATGGCTGCTCTGGCCGCCATAGATCTTGTTGCCAACCTGGCGCTTCGCATAGTTCACCAGAATCTTGCGCTGACCACGCTCGACAAACACCACTGCGAAAGTCACCAGAGCGACCACGATGCAGATCAGGATCGCCGTCAGAGCATTCATCGAACCGGTGCGAACCAGTTCGAAGAGGCCGCCGACAGCGTTCGGCAGACCTGCCGCAATGCCACCGAAGATGATGATCGAGATGCCGTTGCCCAGACCACGCTCGGTGATCTGCTCGCCCAGCCACATCAGGAACATCGTACCCGTCACCAGCGTGACCGCCGTCGTGAAGCGGAACGCAAGTCCCGGATCAATAACGAGGCCCTGCTGGGACTCCAGCGCGATCGCAATGCCGAGCGCCTGGAAGGTCGCCAGCAACAGCGTGCCGTAGCGTGTGTACTGCGTGATCTTGCGACGACCCGACTCACCTTCCTTCTTCAGCGCTTCAAGCTGCGGCGATACGACGGACAGCAGCTGCATGATGATCGATGCGGAGATGTAGGGCATGATGCCCAGCGCAAAGATCGTGAAGCGCGACAGCGCACCACCCGAGAACATGTTGAACATGCCCAGAATGCCGCCGCGGTTCTGGTTGAACAGCGCCGACAGCTGAACCGGATCGATACCCGGCACAGGGATGTGCGCGCCAATCCGGAACACCACCAGGGCGCCCAGCAGGAACCACAAGCGGCCCCACGGGAATCCGCTGGCAGAGCTTTTCGCGAGTTTGGGAGAAGTCGCCACGAGTTCTTAGCCTGTTGCGTTTACTCGATCGAGCCGCCGGCCGCTTCGATAGCTGCCTTCGCGCCTGCGGTCGCGACGATGCCCTTCAGCACAACCTTCTTGCTGAGTTCACCTGCCTTGATCACGCGGACCGAACGCGCCAGCTCCGAAACGAGGCCAGCCTGCTTCAGTGCGAGCATGTCGATCTCTGCCACCGGCAGGTTCGCGAGGTCGCCCAGACGAACTTCTGCCTTGAACGGCTTCGATTGCGACTTGAAGCCGCGCTTCGGCAGACGGCGCTGCAGCGGCATCTGGCCGCCTTCGAAACCGACCTTGTGGAAGCCGCCGGCACGGGACTTCTGTCCCTTGTGACCACGACCAGCGGTCTTGCCGAGGCCCGAACCGATACCGCGACCGACGCGACGCTTTGCGTGCTTCGCGCCTTCTGCGGGTTGAATAGTGTTGAGTTGCATCTTGTTCTCCGTTCGCGGCGCTTAAGCCACCACTTTCACGAGATAGGCGACCTTGTTGATCATGCCGCGGACTGCCGGCGTGTCCTCAAGGACGCGCTCGGAGTTCAGCTTGCGCAGGCCAAGACCACGCACCGTCGCGCGATGCGACTCTTTGGTGCCGATCAGACCCTTGACCAGTTTGACTTTGATAGTGTTTGCCATGTCGATCACCTCAGCCCAGGATTTCCTCGACCGTCTTGCCACGCTTGGCAGCGATCTCGGACGGGGTGCTCATCTTCGCCAGACCGTCGAGGGTCGCGCGCACCATGTTGTACGGATTGGTCGAACCGTGCGACTTGGCGACGACGTTGGTCACGCCCATCACCTCGAAGATCGCGCGCATCGGGCCGCCAGCGATCACGCCGGTACCGTCTTTCGCCGGGATCATCATCACCGACGATGCGCCGTGCTGACCGTGAACGGTATGCTGCAGCGTGCCGTTCTTCAGGGTCACCTTGATCATCTTGCGGCGCGCTTCTTCCATCGCCTTCTGCACGGCCACCGGCACTTCTTTCGACTTGCCCTTGCCCATGCCGATACGGCCGTCGCCATCGCCCACCACAGCCAGCGCTGCGAAGCCCATGATGCGGCCGCCCTTCACCACTTTGGTGACGCGGTTGACCGCAATCATTTTTTCGCGCATGCCATCGTCCGGCTTGTCGCTCTGCATTTTCTGCTGCATTTTTGCCATGATGAGTCTTCCTTAGAACTTCAGGCCGGCTTCGCGAGCTGCATCAGCAACTGCCTTCACACGACCGTGGTAGCGGAAACCGGAGCGATCGAACGCCACGGTATCAATGCCCGCCTTCAGTGCCTTCTCTGCAACGCGCTTGCCCACCAGGGCAGCAGCGGCAGCATTGCCACCCTTGCCCGACTGGCCTGCCAGCTCTGCGCGGACTTCGGCCTCGGCGGTCGAAGCCGATGCGAGCACCTTGGCGTCCGGACCGAAGATGGTTGCGTAGATGTGCAGGTTGGTACGATGCACGGAAAGGCGATTGACCTTGAGCTCGGCGATCTTGGCACGCGTCTGGCGTGCGCGGCGCACGCGGGATGCTTTCTTGTCCATGTTCAACCCTTACTTCTTCTTGGTTTCTTTGATCACCACAACCTCGTCCGCATAGCGGACGCCCTTGCCCTTGTAAGGCTCGGGGCTGCGGTAGGCGCGAACTTCAGCCGCGACCTGACCCACTTGCTGGCGGTCGATACCCTTGATCAGGATTTCGGTCTGCGACGGGGTCTCGCACTTCACGCCAGCCGGCATCTGATGCAGGACCGGGTGCGAGAAGCCCAGCGACAGGTTCAGCTTGTCGCCTTGCGCTTGCGCCTTGAAGCCCACGCCAACCAGCGTCAGCTTCTTCTCGAAGCCTTTGGTGACGCCGGTGACCATGTTATTGACCAGTGCGCGGACGGTACCGAACATCGCGCGCGATTCGCGCGATTCGTCGGCCGGCGCAAAGGTCAGCGCGTTGTTTTCGTTCTTGACGATGACCTGGCCAGTCAGCGGCAGCGACAGGGAACCCTGTGCACCCTTGACGGAGATCTTGTCTGCCGCGATCGCCACTTCGACGCCTGCGGGCAGAGGGATCGGCATCTTACCTACTCGAGACATAGTGCTTACCCCCTCTTACGCCACGTAGCACAGGATCTCGCCACCGATACCGGTAGCGCGAGCCTTGCGATCGGTCATCACACCCTGCGGCGTCGACACGATGGTCACACCCAGGCCGTTCATCACGGTCGGGATCTCTGCCTTGCCTTTGTAGATACGCAGGCCAGGACGCGAGACGCGCTCAATGCGCTCGATGACCGGGCGACCAGCGTAGTACTTCAGCTCGATCGACAGGACCGGCTTGCCACCATCGGCAGCCACCGCGAAATTCTCGATATAGCCTTCGTCCTTCAGAACGCGGGCAATCGCCACTTTCAGCTTCGACGACGGCATCACCACCGAAGTCTTGTTGACACCCTGCGCGTTACGGATACGCGTCAGCATATCGGCGATAGGATCGCTCATACTCATCGCTTGTTCTCCTATTACCAGCTAGCTTTGGTCATACCCGGGATCTCGCCACGCATGGCGATTTCACGGAGCTTGGTGCGGCCGAGGCCGAACTTGCGGAAGGTGCCACGCGGGCGACCGGTCAGCGTGCAACGATTGCGCTGACGGTTCGGAGCCGAATTACGCGGCAGCGCCTGCAACTTCAGGCGGGCTTCGTAACGCTCCTCTTCCGATTTCGACTGATCGTCGATGATCGCTTTCAACTCAGCGCGCTTGGCGGCGTACTTCTTCACCAGTGCGGCGCGCTTCTGTTCACGGTTAATCAGTGCCAGTTTTGCCATGGCAACCTCAGTTTCTGAACGGGAATTTAAATGCGGCGAGGAGCGCTTTCGCTTCTTCGTCGGACTTGGCGGTCGTGGTGATGCTGATGTTCATGCCACGCAGCGCATCGATCTTGTCGTACTCGATTTCCGGGAAGATGATCTGCTCTTTCACGCCGATGTTGTAGTTGCCACGACCATCGAACGATTTGCCGGACACACCACGGAAGTCACGCACGCGCGGGAACGCGATCGTGATCAGGCGATCCAGGAATTCGTACATGCGCGCGCCACGCAGCGTGACCATGCAGCCGATCGGATAGCCTTCACGAATCTTGAAGCCCGCGATTGCCTTGCGTGCCTTCGTGACCACCGGCTTCTGACCGGCGATCTTCGTCATGTCGCCCACAGCGTGCTCGACGATCTTCTTGTCGGCAACTGCTTCGCCCAGACCCATGTTCAGCGTGATTTTCGTCAGACGCGGCACTTGCATGCGCGACGTGTAGCCGAACTTCGCGGTCAGCGCCGCGACGATGTCTTTTTCGTAGATACCTTGGAGACGCGCCATGCTTACACCTTCACCACTTCGCCGCTGGACTTGTACACGCGGACACGCTTTCCGTCCACGAGCTTGACGCCCACGCGATCTGCCTTGCCCGTCGCCGCATTGAACAGCGCGACATTGGACACATGAATCGGCATCAGCTTGTCGATGATGCCGCCGGTTGCGCCCGTCATCGGGTTCGGCTTGACAGCCTTCTTCACGACGTTGACGCCTTCAACCACGACGTGCTCAGCATCCACACGCTGCTGGACCAGGCCACGCTTGCCCTTGTCCTTGCCGGTCAGGACGATGACTTCGTCACCTTTACGAATCTTATCCATGGCGACTCCTTACAGAACTTCAGGCGCGAGGGACACGATCTTCATGAAGCGCTCGGTGCGCAGCTCACGGGTGACCGGTCCGAAAATGCGCGTGCCGATAGGCTCGAGCTTGGCGTTCAGCAGAACGGCAGCGTTGCCGTCGAAGCGAACCAGCGAACCATCCGGGCGACGCACGCCTTTCGCGGTACGAACAACAACCGCGTTGTAGATCTCGCCCTTCTTGACGCGACCGCGCGGGGCAGCGCGCTTGACCGTGACCTTGATCACGTCGCCGATGCTGGCGTAACGGCGCTTGGATCCGCCCAGCACCTTGATGCACAGGACTTCCTGAGCACCCGTGTTGTCGGCTACATCGAGCCGGCTCTCAGTTTGAATCATGATTTCTCTTTCCCAACTTAATCCGCGCCGGACGCACGATGCGGCCGTTAACGGTCAGTCTTGGTCCCGCCAGAACCTCCGAAGACCGGAAGCGCCGATTGGGTTGATAAAAAGCTACGAAAGTTTACTTCTACCGCATCCCGGACAAGATGGTCTCATCCGAGAATTCCCGCAAAAGCGGGGAAGCCCGACATTATGCCTCACATAATGCCGGGTGCGCAAGCATTAAACAGCTTGTGCGGTCTGGACCACGCGGGTCACAGTCCAGGCCTTCGTCTTCGAGATCGGGCGACCTTCCTGAATCTCGACGGTGTCACCTGCCTTGGCAACGTTGCCCTCATTGTGCGCGTGGTACTTGTTCGAGCGCACAATGATCTTGCCATACAGCGGGTGACGAACGCGGCGCTCGATCAGAACGGTAACCGTCTTGTCCATCTTGTCGGAAACGACGGTGCCGACCAGGGTGCGCTTCAGCGATTTGTTTTCTGCAGTCGCGTTCATGTTATGCGTCCTTCTGGTTGATCACGGTCTTCACGCGGGCGATGTCGCGACGAACCTTCTTCAGCTGCGAAGTGTTGCTCAGCTGCTGGGTTGCGACTTGCATGCGCAGGCCGAATTGAGCTTTCAGCAGATCGTTCAGCTCTTTCTGCAGCGCTGCTTTGTCCTTGCCCTGGAGTTCAGATGCTTTCATTACTTTGCTCCCTTATTGGCCAACCTGGCGCACGACGAAGGTCGTCGCCAACGGCAGCTTTGCAGCTGCCAGGCGGAACGCCTCGCGCGCCAGTGCTTCGTCGACACCGTCCATCTCGTACAGCACTTTGCCCGGCTGGATTTCTGCGACGTAGTACTCGGGGCTGCCTTTACCGTTACCCATACGGACTTCAGCCGGCTTTTGCGAGATCGGCTTGTCCGGGAAAATACGGATCCAGATACGGCCGCCACGCTTGATGTGACGGGTCATCGCACGACGCGCCGATTCGATCTGGCGAGCGGTGATACGACCACGACCAACCGCCTTCAGGCCGAATTCGCCGAACGACACCGCGGTGCCGCGCTCATGCGAAATGCCCTTGTTGCGGCCTTTTTGCTCTTTGCGATATTTTCTGCGTGCTGGTTGCAGCATGTTTATTCTCCTGCCTTGTCAGCCGGCGCAGCAGGTGCGTCGGCCTTCTTCGCGCGGACACGCTTGGCGCCCGGAGCGCCTGCGCCTGCAGCATCCGCTCCCGGACGACCACGGCTCGGACGACCCGACGGCTTGCCATCGTCGCGACGCGGACCGCGGCGCTTGCGCTCTTCGTCTGCGGCGACTTCGACCACCGGCGTTTCGCCATTGGCCAGACGATCGCCCTTGTAGACCCACACCTTGATGCCGATGATGCCGTAGGTGGTCTCGGCCTCGCCGAAGCCGTAGTCGATATCAGCGCGCAGCGTGTGCAGCGGCACACGGCCTTCGCGATACCACTCGGTACGAGCGATTTCGATGCCGTTCAGACGGCCCGACGACATGATCTTGATGCCCTGGGCACCGAGACGCATCGCGTTCTGCATCGCACGCTTCATCGCGCGACGGAACATGATGCGCTTCTCGAGCTGCTGGGCGATCGAGTCAGCGATCAGCTGAGCATCGGTTTCCGGCTTGCGGATTTCTTCGATGTTCACGTGCACGGGCACGCCCATCATCTTGGCCAGAGACGACTTCAGGATCTCGATGTCCTCGCCCTTCTTGCCGATGACGACGCCAGGACGCGAGCTGAAAATCGTGATGCGCGCGTTCTTTGCCGGACGCTCGATCAGCACACGGCCGACGGAAGCGTTTTTGAGTTTCTTCTTCAGGTAGTCACGT
>JACCEB011160233.1_pt1 | contig 30958 bp, 33 predicted proteins | sample 7454761 | NCBI WGS metagenome assembly JACCEB01 (sample SAMN15323454, study PRJNA562643) | freshwater metagenome | isolation source: river surface water | place: USA:Blue River Watershed | collected 2017-08-18
AGCTAGTGCATCGAGTATAGCTGCAACTAAAGCTATTGCTATTGCTACTGAAGAGTTTAATAAAGGTTTAGCTTTTGAATGGACACAACAAGCCAAATATGCTTGGATGTCTGCTAATGGTGGTGCTGATGCTGTGAATAAACCAGACTATAGTGTTTTAAATGCAGGGAACAAGTACATAGATGAAAATTATTTCAAAGCTATTTTTGGGGATTTTACTGTAGATAAAACATGGGATGAATTAAAATCATGGCATGACTCTGGTCGTACTACACTTCTTAATAACGAATGGTGTGGGTCTCTTCCTGCTTTCTGTTATAAAGATTTGGTTACAGGTGGTTTTGATATTAAAAAATTTGCATCTACCGTTAAATTAAACAGTATTTCTTCTCCAAATAAAAATGATGAGTCTACCCCATTATATCAAATGGAATGGTTAAAAGGCAAGAATATATCCAAAGAAGATATTCTCGCAGGAGATATCGTTGTTGTTTGGGATAATAAAGATGAAAACTCCAAAAGAACAGGAAACCATATTACTTTATGTGTAGAACCACCTAATGGAAATACTTTCAATACGATTGAAGGTAATAGAGATACAACTCCAGGTGGTGTATACCCACCAACTAAAGGTACTGATAATAGTTTAAAGAATTTTACTCAAGGGGTACTAAAACATAAAAGAGAGGTTACGGATATTCGTTTTGTTTATAGAATAAGAGAAAAGTTTTTAAAAGCACCACCAGAAGAAGTTCAAACAGCAACTCAAAATCAAACAGCAAATAATGAAGTAAAAACTCTAATCGAATATGCTGCCGGAAACTTATGGACAGCTATAGAAACTGCTTTCAATGCCCATTATAATGCACCACAGACAAAATTAGAAGAAAAAGCTCCAGAAGCTATTAAAAAAGCTAAAGAAAATGCTAAAAATATAGAAAACACTAAAAAGAAAATTATTCCTGAAAGAACACCTAAAAAAGTATCACCCAAAGTAAAACAAGGTGAGTTTAGTAATAAAACTAAAAAAAGTATGGTGTTTCCAGTATCTGATGAAGAAGGATATGAAGTATATGGTTTTCAAGCATATGGGAGAGGATTAAATTTAAAACCAAATGGTGGTTATATGTCGTTAGTACAACAAGACTACACAAGACTTTTAAATGCTAATCAAGCTGAAAATATCTATTCAATACTTAAAAAAGACAAACAGGACAAAGAAAAAAGAACAGAAATTAAAAAGGAAATTGAAGAATTAGCTTCATATTTTTCATCTCTCTCACCTACAGATAGAGATGTTTTATTAAATACAACAGGGATATCATTAGATCAATCTCAAACAGGAAAAGAATATTCTGTAGAAGAAGCTTTTCTTACTGGATTTGCTAATAGAATTTTAAGTGAAGATGAAACTAATAAGTATAAAGATACTAACAGTCAAGTGATTGCAGAAAATATACCAAGAGCATTAAACACTTTATCTCCTGGGGGTGTAAAAAATTCAGGGTCTGTATGTCAATGTAGAGGTTATGATTCAGATTTAGATTTAGAAGATTTAACAGAGTATAATACTCCATATGTTAAATTAGACTTTAGTGGGTCAGAACCGGATACCTTCTCTCAAAAGTTACATGATGTTATGGTAGAGAAAGGTGAAACTTGGAAAGAAGATCAAATTCTTTATCGTGGTGGTGATAATATAAATGGTGCTCCATTAGTAAGTGATATTGTAGGTACAATAAGTAATGCTCTAAGTAAGATAGAAACTAATGTAAATACTGCGGAAGCTAGAGTAGTAGCAATAGCAGAAAACTATACTACTAATTTAAGTAGTATAGAAGAAAAAGAAAAACTAGCTTTAGAGAAAGCAGCTGCTACAGATAACGGTACTGCTACACAAGTCAAAGGTTTTCTTTGGAAAGAAGATACTAAATGAATAAAATGACACCTGACCAAATGAAATCACAGATACGAAGTAGCTTACTTAGACCAAATAACCCAAGTTCTGGTTGGTCTGCTCTTTCTTTAGGTACTGCTAAAATTCAAATGATAAATTGGGAAGAATTAAGATGTACTATTAAAGTCTTAGATGGTGAATTTGAAGAACCTATTTATGATGGGGTAGAACTTTTATTTCCAAGTATTGGTGCAAGACATTTTCTCGGTGCTATCCCTGAAGTTGGAGATATGTGTGTTGTAGGGTGGTTTGTTACAGATTCTTCTGGTGCTTCAGGTAGTAAAAGACCTGCTATTCTAGCTTGGCTTCCCAAAGCTCATTACTTAGGTCAAGAATGGTTACCTATACAATCTTTTAATGAAGAAGAAGGTTTGTTAAATACTCCCAAAGACAGAAAACATTTAGAAGGTATTTCTAATCGTATTCGTCATAAAATGAGACATTATGAACCAGGTAATATTGGTGCATCTTCTTCTCAAGGTTCTGATCTTGTTTTAGATGAAAGTGTTTTATTAACTAACAGAAGAGCTAATGAGATTAGATTAAGAGACCAAGACCAAGCTCTTGTTGTTCGTTCTTTACAACAATTTCATGCTATGGGTGGTGCTCGTATTTATGGTGGTATGGTACAAAGAGATGCCCGTAGTATTCCTTATGATCTTATCTCAGATGGTAAACAATGGGATGCCCCAACACAAGTAAATTTAGACGGTTCTCCTGTAAACAGAGTTCAATTAAAAGCGGACAACAATAAAGAAAAGTATGAACCACACCTATTATTCAGAAAAAACACATTAGATGGTAAATCTAATTTTGAGAATGATGTAAATAATACACTTCCTAATTTTATAGACCCTTATAAATTAATGTATAAAGCTAACTTAATAGATGAGAATCTAAGATATAGTGGCGAAATAGATTTTGATATATATGGTGGGAAAACAATACTAAGATATGATGCTGATGGAAATAAATCTTTTACAGAAGCAACTACAGAATACCGTATAGAATTAAACCACACCACAGACGGTACTTTACCTGTAACAGAACAAACAGATGGTATAGATATAGATCGTATACCTAATGAAAGAGGGGGGACAGATAAAGCTAATTATATAGAATGGGTTTTAGGAACAGTAGTAGGGAATGATGCTTTTTCTGAATCGGGAAGAAAGTTATATGGTAAACCTTTATATGCAAATGATTTTGGTTTTATAGATGATGCTAGTGCTTTAGATATAGAAAACCATTTAGCAACTTTATTTAGAATAAAACCCGTTATAGGTGAAGATGAACCTAGTTATGTCGGTTTCACTAAGGGCGGTGCTTTTAGGGGATATATAGGAGCAAGAGAAAATTATGGTGCAAGAGTAAAGATAGAAGGTGGCTTAGGACTAGAAGTATTAGGTAGAACCAATATCCTATACGGTACAACGGGATTTAGTTTAAATGGGGATGGTGCTTTAGATATGAGGAGTAATAGAAGTAGTATATATATGTATGCTGGAGGTACATATAAAGGTAATGCTGAAAGTAATAGTATTATTTTAGAGAGTAAGGGGGGTATTTCTTTAAAGTCAAATTCTGTGATTAATTTAGATGCTCCGACAGTTAAAATAAGAAATGCTAGTGCTTTAGCATTTTCATCACAAAGTGATTTTGCAATCAACAGTGGTGAATCAGTAAGTATAAAGACAAATACAATGAAACAAACTGTTATGGGGGGTCAGAGTTCAGCATTTAGTTCTATTAACCCTATAGTACCTCCTAGAGATACTAAAATTATAGGTGGTCCTGGTATAGTAGACCAAACTACATATACAGCAGGTATTAAATTAACCACAGCATTAACAAACTTAACAGATACAACTAATATACCTACAGGTGCTATAACACAAACAGTAGGTGTTGGTGCTATTACACAAACAGCAAGTGGAAATAGTAGTGTTATATCACCTGCAGGTGTAACGATAACAGCAGCTACTGGTGTATTAAGTTTAACAGCTTTAGCTGGTATTGCTACTATTACAGGTAATGCTGGTGTTACTATTACATCAGCTGGTCCCGTTGCTATAAGAGGTACTGCTATAACATTATCTAGTCCGGGAGCATCTGTGGGTCCTATTATGTGTGGGAGTGATATAAATCCTGTAACAGGTACACCATTCTTAGCTACTATGATTCCAAGAGGTCAAAACCTTAGTCCCTAATAGGATTCAAGTTTTTATCAAGATAGTTTTTTTTATATAGCCAAATGATTTGGAAAGTTATTGCTGCTGGTAATAGAATATTCCAACCGATTTTTAAAGATTTTAATATCATACCACCTGGTAAATCGGGTATTAACAAAGTCAATAAATACCCGATTCCGGATTCGGGTAAAGACTCTAATAATTCTACCCAAGAAATCATACCTAACATACCTTTCACAATACCTATAACACTCCAAGAAACTTCCGTAACCGTAGTCCATATCTTCCAATATATATATGCTTTAATAGGAATAGATAATGCTTTCAATATATGACTCTTACTTAATAATTCATCTAAGTATTCTGCGAAAGGTACAACTTTTTTACCAACAGCTTCTAAAGCCTTTTGTATAGGCTTAGGTAAATACGAAGTAACCTTTTTTAAAAGAGTAGTAAATGTAGGTATGTCATTATATACTTTTATAAAAATATGTACTGTTTCAAATTCTTTATCTAATTTAGAAACGATACTAGATAATGCTTTCTTACCTTTATCTAAAAATTCACCAAATTTCTTATCAAATTCTTTAATAGCTTCCCATGTAGTTGTAGCAGTTAGACCTAACATTTCTTTAAACTTACCCCAATACTCAGGCATCTTTTGAAATGCTTCATATAATTGCTTTAATTTTATTGCTAAACCACCAAAACCTGCTGTCTTAACAATATGTTTACCAAACACCTCAAGGGTATTGATATTCAAATCTTTTCTTACTAAACTAGCACCCTTTATCATAGGTGTTGACTTTATTGCTATATAACAAGCATATATTATTCTATTTCTAAGCATAATTGAGTATCTCCTTATATAAGAGATCACTACATAAAATATTTATTCAAACCCTCAATACCTTCCCTAGTCCATAAATCATTAGGGTCTTTACCCCTATATTTACACTCTACTGACCTAATACCTATCTTAGCTAATTTTCTCACTAAATCAGCTGATTTAGCTTTACCTGTTTCATCATTATCATAACAAATGTAAATTGAGGACATAGGGGTATAAAACCTCTCAAATAGCTTAAAGGTATTCTCATCCATACCTGCTCTCATAGTAGAACAAACTACATGAGGTGGTCTAATTGCTTTTTGTAAAGCTACTAAATCAAATACACCTTCTACTATATACACATCATCCCCATTCCATAAAGCTTCAACTACTTTATGAGAATTAATAAGAGTAGGTAGCCATTGACTACGGTCAAGCATATACTTGTGTACTCTTTTATTACCTTCTGAGTCCCATGTTCTAGCTTCAAAGCCTATAAGTTTATTTCTAGGGCAATGTAAAGGGATAATAAGGTGGTCTTTTAATCTTTCACCTTTACTGCCAAAAGAACTTACAAATCTTTGACAAGGGATAGTAATATTCACTTTATTTGGGTCGTAGGTATTAAAGACAATACCAGTATTTTCATCTACACCACGAGAAACTAAATAAGCATAGTGGGTAGAACTTACAAACATAATAGATAATAGTTCTTCAAGCCAATTAAACATATATCCTCCTATGAGGATATATTATAAGTTTATGCCCATACGGGTGGTTGTGCTTTACCTTCTTTTACATCTTTACCTAAAGATTGACCTTTATTGTAAAATTCAAGTGCAGTAGCATCTGTGGGGGGTTCATTTTTACCAGCTAAAGCATCTTGATAGCCTCTGATAGTTTCAGTATTAATAGCATTTGCAGGTGCACCTGTTCTCATCATTGCCATTTTATAACTCCTTTGTTTATTTATATCGGTATAGTATATTATACAAAGGAGTCATTAAAAATGAAATATCTATTTACATTATCTATTCTAAGCTTAACTTTCTTATATGCACAAGAGAAAGCACCTACACATGAAGAAATCAGAACTTGTATTCAATACTGTGCTTTAAAACCTGAAGAAAAGAAATTAAGAGAAGAGAGTAAATTTAAAGTCTGTGGCGATTGCTCTAATGCTTGCTTTAAAGATGAGTCTTGCATTATAGAAATTGAGGAAGACCTTGAATATCACAAGAAGAAAGGTAAATAAATGAGTCAAGACACTAATTTATTTGGTGGTGGTAATGTACTGTCTATGTACATCCCCCTTACTGAAATTGAGAGAGAATTTATCAGTCGCCTAGTAGAAGCTAATGACTTATATATCCTCATTCATGAATGGGGTATTGTGAATAAATGTAGAGCAGTCTTTGGTGATAAGAATCTACATTTATATTTTACTATGGCATTTGATAGACCTGAAGCACCTATGCCTGTATGGTTCTTTGACTTAGAATTAAAAACAAGATCAGGTATTAGCCTATTTAGACAAAAGCTACCTTGTGATTATGACGGTAAACCTTTAAGTGTATGTCAAGGTGTGGAGTTAGAAATGGTATGGGATATTTCTATTAATGCTATTGACCCTAAACTGATTAAATCACTTATGCCCCAAACGATAGGTCTTACATCAAGAAGACAAGATAAAGACACAGGAGATTTAACAGTAGAAGGAAATATGAAATTAAATGCTTTACAGAAGAATACTGCATATGATTTACATAATAGAGAGAATAGAATGAAGAATGATAGGTGGGGGTGGAGAAAAAAATCTCGTAAGGTATAATTTATTTATAGTGTGGGTAGTAGTATAAGATCTAAAAGTTGCTATAAATTCCGACAAATATAGCAACAACATCCCCAAATCAAACCTTAACAGGAGGTCTGATATGAGTACACCTATATTAGATAATAAGGCTGTCCCTTGTCAAGAATATTTAATTTCTGTCGCTAAAAATTTCTGCGATTCTCTCATAAATTCTTACCAAAAAGACATTGAGAATCCTTTTAAATCAGATGATGGCTTATACCATTATGTTTACCTCACATATAACCTACAAAACTATAAATTTTATGTAGGACACCACTCAGATAAAGAACTTAACAATAAGTATAGAGGAAGTGGTGTCTACATCAACAGGGACTTAAAACAAAAAGGAAGGCAGAATTTCCAGCACATCAAATTAAAGTTCTTTCAAACAAGAGAAGAAAAAATTGAAGAAGAAAAGAAAATTGTAAATCAAGAGTATATCTCTTTATATAGAGATAACTTAAGAATCACATATAATTTAAAAACAGGTGGTGAGGGAGGAACTAGATATAGCCAAGAAGTTATAGATAAAATAATTGAAAAGAACCTAGAAGTACAAAGTAGACCTGAAACTAAACTAAAGAGAATCTCTGAGTGGAAAGACCCTAAAATAAGGGAAAAGAGAATAGCTTCTTTGAAAGAATCTCAAAATAGACCAGAGACTAAACTAAAGAGAAGTGTAGGAATAAAAAAAGCATGGGAAACAGAAGAAGCTAAAGAAAGAAAAAGAAAATATACAAAAGATGCAATAAATAAACCAGGGGTTAAAGAAAAAATTAGTGAGTCAATAAAAAAACTATGGGATAGTGAAGAATATAGGAATAAACAAAAAGAAACATATACTAGCAAAGAGCATAAAGAAAAATTAAGCCTTGCTATCAAAGAATCTCAAAATAGACCTGAAACTAAACTAAAGAGAAGTAAGTCTTTAAAAGAAGCACAAGCCTTTAAGCCTATGTATGATTTAGATGGTACTATTCAAAAAGTACATAAATCTGAAGTGCTTCAAAAATTAAAAGAGAATTGGAAGTTTGCAGGTAAAACAGCTAATTTAGTATTTGAAGAAACGGATGAAGTAAAATGTATTGCCTTTATAAAAAAAGGGACTGTTTATGACAAGAACGAACTATTAAAAACATACCTAGAGAATGGGTGGGTCTTTGGCTATAAAAAGACATTTTAATTCTTTTATATATTATCTCTTTTAAAACAATAAAAGAGGTTCTCATGAATAAATACGAAGCTGTTAGAATTGCGATGCTTAAGAGGCAAGCTAAAAATCTACCTAAAGAAGTTGAAGAAAAAGCTAAACTCTTTATTGATAAAGGATATGATATAGGTAAAGCCTTCGCAATTTCCTGGAGCCTATACTGCAAGTACACCAATCCTAAATCAGAACATTGCCATATGAGACCTAGTCAATATTTTAAAGGTCGTAAGAAGAAAAAAGTTTAGTATTTAATTAAGACATTATATAAGATACCATCTTCAACTTTATCTACAGTAATCTCTAAGTCTTTAGATTGTGTAAGATCGAGTTTATTAGCTTTAACTTGCTTTAAAAGAATTTGAGAGCCTTTCTTTAAAGTTAAAGATAAATCTGTAAAAGATACAGTTCTCTCACCTAAATCAAGATTAGTTTCAATAGATTTGGGTGTTTCAATAGGTTTGGGTGTTTCAACAATTTTGGGTGTTTCAACAAGTTTAGGTTCTTCAATAGGTTTGGGTGTTTCAACAATTTTAGGTTCTTCAATAGGTTTAGACTCTTCAACAAGTTTAGATTCTTCAACAGATTTAGATTCTTCTATTGGTTTAGGTTCTTCAACAGGAGTAGAGACAACAAAAACAGGGGGAGTATCTTCACCATGTAAGAGATGTAAAAGTTCGGAAACTTCTTTTCTTAATTCATCAGGTAAACGAGAATTAAAAAGAGATTTGAAAGCATTATTCACTCTTGATTGGTTTTTAGTATGTTCAAGGTCAATATGCTTATCATCAAAGAAAGCATAAATCCACTTAGATTTTAACTGTAAAGAACACTTTTTACGAAGGTCTTTAAGATAAATATCCATATACTCAATCAATTCATCAAGATAATAAGTGTGGTTTTCACCTAACTTTTCTTTAATTCTTTCAAACCAATAATCTTTATTTTCATTTTCATCGGATGAATGGAAAGGAAAATAACCATAAAGATCACCATCAACGAGTGATTTAAAAGTATCGTAGTACAAGTAAGGACTTTTAGATTTATCTGTGGTGTCTACCATAGTAACCCCGGCATCTTTTTGTTCTTGCAATTTTTTAGCTTTTGCCAATTTTAATTCTTGACCTATTTCATACATACGAAATGACCATGATTTAAAATCTTCTACAGCATTTAAAACTTTTTGTGTAGTTTCAATCATCGGAATGTTTAATCGTTGAGATTCTTTTTTTGCCCAATTTCTTAAAGCATGACTTGCCATATCTTTCATTAAGAAAATAAACTCAGAACTATCAGGTACAAAACCGATTGCTTTTCTAGCAGGTAACTTTTGTCCTACCAAAATAAAAGTAAGACCAATTTGCTCACTCATTTGTGGTAGCCAAGTATCTCTAATTAAAGGATGATGCCCACCAACTACATAAGTTTTCACTTTCCCATCTTCTTTTCTTAATCTATCTTCTGCTTCTTTAATAGAAGCATAAGAAGAAGCTGGGATTCTTGCACTCACAATCACAGGAGCAGGTAATTCTTTACTCATTTAAGGTCTCCTTTTTCTAGGGGTCCGCATGGGGTAGTAGTTAAGTTAAAAATACGATCTTTATCGATAGAATCAATGACTACAATCGTATTAGTTTTTAAACTAGAAGATTTGATTTCTTTTAAAGTTAATGAAACACCTTCAACAAGGTCTATCTCTAAACCATCTAAACAAATGGAATTAGAAGTCTGTTCTATAGGAACAATCTCTTTTAAAACTAAAGAATGTTGTTTTAAGTATGCGGACAGACTCTCAGACATCTCTGTGTGAAAAAAAGAACGATAAGCATTTTCATAGAATGAGAAATTTTTGTTAGGGAATTGTTTAATGTACCCCTCAAACCAATTCTCTGTAAAAAATAGAGAAAAATCCACATCTACTTTTTCCACTACACAGGATAACATATCTTTCATAATTTGGATAAGAGAGAGACCTGTAATAGCATAACCTTTACTAAGTTTCTCTTTCATAAAATTTTCTATGGTCGTAGAAACTCTAGCTTTAATTTCTTTAGATTGTTGTTTATCCATATCATCATCAAAATAAGGGTATGTTTCATAAATCAAAGAAGGGTTTTCTATAAAATCTTTTCTGAAAAGATTGAAAGTATATGGGGATAAGTAGTTTTCTTTTTTTAGTAATTTTGTAGTATCACTAAAAACTTCTAAAGTAGGGACTGTTTCATAGAGTGATTGTTTTAATCCGGAAATATCCGTATCTGTGAAATCAGAACCTACATTTTCTCTTGAAAAATAAACGATAGGAGTAACTTTTTTTTCAATAACAGTTACTAGATGTCTATTTATAGACAAGGGGACTTTTTTACTTTCTGTAAAACAGAACACAAAACCTGTATTTGGAGATATAGGGATAATCTCTTTATCTTCTAAGAAGATGACCCCATTTATAACAAATGGGATATGGGTGTTATAACATAACTTAGGGAGTAATTGATCTCTGATTTTTGAGTATTCAACTTTATTACAGATCACAAATACTTCGATTGTAGTTTTGTCTATCATTTTCATACTTTTTTCCTTTTGAAAGTTAGTATGTTTGTATCATACACACATATTATATTAAAGTCAATAGTGTTTTAATAATTTATATGTATAAAAAGGAGAAAAGATCATGTATGGATTTAATAGAAGAATTGCAAAAGCAAATGTAAACCCTATTCGTCAAAGAACACAATTTTCATGTGTAGCAGCATCAACAGCTATGGCATTAAATGCTTTAGGTGTAAAATGCAATGAAGATGAAGTAAATGAAGTGATAGGTGCAAGACCAATGACAGGTGCTTCATGGGAATCTGTTTTAGCTTGTGTACAACACTATGGCTGTAGAGGTACTTTAGTTACACCCTCAACAGTAAAACAATTAAAAGAATGGACTGATGCAGGTAAACCTGTACTTATAGGTTGGAATCCTGAAGGTCGTGAATGGAGTCATGCTTCATTAGTTTTCGATGTTGTAGAAAGAGAAGGTGGGGGTTTAGATGTATATGTCGCAGACTCTAATATACCTGACCCTGAAGAAACAGTCAGAATTATAGATGCTAAAGATTTTTATAGCAAGTGGTATGAAAAGTACAACGGCTATTTAATCCGTAGATCAGCTTTAATGGTTGATAATGAGATTTCTCCTGAAGGTCGTCAGATTATGGCTTCCTTACGAAAGAGACGATTCTAGTGTTTATCTGTGGTTTATTTTCTAAGCCACAGGGAAATAAAATTAACTTAAACAAAGAGTTTTGGTTGGTTTTAGATGCTAAAAGTCATAATGATGTACATAACATCATCCACTTTAGCTCCTTTATAAAATTTATTTTATTTATGAAAATAAGTGATATAGGAGTTATTTATAAAAGAAACCCTTACATCTATGAAGACTTTGAATCAGCGAGTCAAGAAGCTGAACAAAGGAGAAAAATAAAATGAGAAATTACAATCGCAGAAGAGCTAGTTTAACCCAACCTTTAATGATGAGACATGATTACGGTGCTGATTTATATAGTTCTGATATGGAAGCCGAAGAATTATACAGTCGATGGACAACAGATGAAGAAGTTGACCCTACTGTAAATATGACTGAAGAAGGTAAAAAGAAATGGAATAAATATAAGGGTAAAATTGAAGATGTGAATGAAGGTAAATTGAAATCTGCATCTTATAGAATAGCTAAGTTAAAACAAAGATATCTTACAGCAAGTAAAGAAGGTAAATTAGCTGATGAATTACTTGGTAGTTTAGATTACAATTTAACTATGGATGATTTATTGACTAAAGCTGATGAATGTGAAGAAATGGCATCTATATTAGAAGAAGCATTAGCTTCACAAGATGTAGATACCTTAGATCAACATGGTGTATTACCTGAAAGTTTAGCACAAGCTGTAAGAAATGGTATCTCTGCTTTATATGAAGCGGATCGTATTGTTAAAGATAAAATTACAGCTTTACAATCTAAAGCATTAGAATGTAGATCAAAAGCTAGGGGTATGAGATTTGCTAGTGAAAATATGGCGGATGTAGATGGTAATTATATGTCAGTACAACATATTAGTGAAATGCAAGATATGTTAGGTGTATTAAGTCAAAAAATACAAAGTGGAATGCCTATGGAAGATTGGGTAGAGAGTAAAATATCTCATGCCCATCAAATATTAGGTGATTTAGCTTCATATTTTTACTATGGAGGTCATAAATAAAATGTTTTCTAGAATAGCTAAACAAAGAATGGTTTCTCGTGTAGCTGCTAGTGGTATGTACGGCTTTACTAAAGCTATACAAAATGATGTGACTCTTGCCACTAAAAAACTAGAGAGATACATGACAGACATTTCTCGTTCTTTAGAACTCAAACACCCTGAAGCAGGTACTTTTTTTAAATACAGAGCAAAAGCAGCTGATTGTCCATTTTCACAATCTTTATTAAGAGGTTGTGTTATGTTTGATAAGCCTACTAAAATGTATGGTGGTGTACTAGGTTTTAAACCTAATTTAGTAAAAGCTTGTTTAAAAGCAATTAATGATTTGACTTTGAAATCCGGTGAAGTTGCTTGTAATTTGTATAGTAAGAATAGAGACCATATTCCTTTTTTGGAAACACATCTCAAAGAAGTAAATTGTCCTTATACAAGAATGATTCTTCAAAGCTATCCTATTGATCTTGCAAAAGAAATAGCAGGAGATTATTAAATGAATTTTAAAGACATTGATAGAAAGCTAATTCGTTTAGCTTTTCATAACCCAGATATGAGAAAGAATGCTATTTACATAGTAGCTTCTGGAGACTCACAAGGGTTAGTAGATTTTGCAGGAGATCGTAAATGGAAGAATCCGGACACAGGTAACCAAATTAGTTTTAATACAGTTCTTAGCTTATCTTCTGGTGATGATCCTAAAATTTGGGCAAAAGCTGTTGTTAAAAAAGTTACAGAAGAATATAACAAATATAAAAAAGAAAATGTAAAGAGCGACACATCTACTCAAAAAGGTATTATTAAAAAAATACAAGCTGAAATTGAAGGCGAAATTGCTAATTTCAAAAAGTACAAAGATATTACAAGCACTAAAGACCGAGAAGAATTTGAAAAATATTTGGATGACAAATTAGCTCGCGCCCAAGATAAATTATATCAAGAAAAAGTTTCTGAAATTACAGGGATGAATGAAAAAGAATATAACAAAGCATCGGAAGAACTAGATAAAGAATTTGCAAGAGTAACAAAAGATTTAAATAGAGGTCAAGACCTTGCTAAATCTATAGGAGATACTTTAGGGGATAGTAATTCTATGATTAAAATAATAGGTGGTGGTGGTCTTGGAGCTTTAGCTGGTGTTTTTGGAGCTACTATAGCTGGTTTGGGTACTGGAGGGATGGCATTAATACCCGCAGTACTAATGGGTGCATGGGAATTGAAAAAGAAATTTGATGCTCAACCAGATGAGAAAAAAAGAGCTGAACTTAAAGCTGAATTTGACAAAAGAAAACAAGAAAAATTAGATGAATTAAATAAGAAGAAAGATGACGAGTTAAAAGTTCAAGATAAAGAATTGAAATACAAAGGAGATATTAAAAAAGAACAAGTAGATGCTAGTGTTAAAGAGTTCTTCCAAGATGATAAATTTGATGATCCTCAATTAGGTGATGATTTAACAATAGATGAATTGTATGAACTTTCACAAGAATCAGACAACCCTAAAGATAAAGAAAGAGCAACTAAACTTCTAGAAGATAAAAAGAAAGAATATCTTGCTGTTAAATTCAATCGTGAAAAGGCTCTTAAAAAAGAAGTTAAAAATAAAAAATTTAAGAGTACAGACGGTAAGAGATATGATATTGATGAGATGTTTAAACTAGAAGAATCCGGTGATGCCTGGGCTTCTAATAAACTTAAAGAATTAAGACAATCAATAGAAGGTGTTGAAGAAGTAGAAGAAGAAGAAAGAGAAGAAGAAGAAACAGAACCAGTAGTAGAAAAAGATAATCCTGTTGCCCAATTAGCTCAATTACAACAAGAGTTAGATTCGCAGAATATTCAAGTTCTATATAGTGGTCAAGCTGAAGAAGAATTGGAAGACCTTTTTGATGATGAGGATGACGATGATGAAATAGATATCTCGCAAGCACCAGAGCCAGTACAACAGCTAGTACAACAAATTGCACCAAAAAAGCAAGCTCCAAAAAAACCTAGTAAAAAAGATGATTCTAAACCCACTACAGAAGAATCTAAAGCTAAAGTACCTTTAAAAGGTGAAGGCGTATATCATAAAGATGATGTTAAAGCTGTATTAGATTCAATGCAAGCCATGAGAGAACAAGCAGAAAAAAGTCTGAAAGCTACTTATGGAAAACAAAAATTCAAGAATCCAGATGGTAAAGAAATCACCTTTAAATCTTTACAAACATTAGCTAGTGAAAGTAGTGCGGGTAAAAAACACCATGCTTGGGCCGTCAAAACAATGGAAGGTTTAAGAAAGAAAATAAATAAAAAAGGTGCAGAAAAACTAGACGAAGTAGATCAATTAGTTAAAGATAAATTTGAAAAAGGTCTTACCGTTAATCCACAAGTTTTAAAATTCTTTGAAATGGTAAATACAAATGGAAAGTTTGATCCAGAGAAATTAAAAGCGATTATGAAAGAAGTTGAAGAAGCAGGTAAAATTTTTGGTGGTGAACCTGAAGAAGATAAAAAATCTAAAAAGAAAGCTTCTCTTGAAATTGAAAAAAGAAATACTCTAATTAGAATAGCTTACCATAATCCCGAATTAAGAAAAGAAATCCTACCATACATTAAATAAATTTTCTATAATGAAACTTGTAGTATAAGTTTCATTCATAAGAAGGTATTTATGGTAGATATTAAAAAGACTCTTATTGCTATCCTTAATAAACATCCAATCCTAAAAGATAGAATATATTATGCTTTAAGTACATCTGAGAGTAGAGAGTCCTTAATTAAAAATATTATTATATTAGCAAATGAGTATCCTGAAATACAAAGAGATTGTATCCCCTTTTTAGAATTTATGGGACATATCCGTACTGCAGGACCAAATAGAAGTAAACAACAACAAAGAAACATTGATCAAAGACGACAACAAAAACTAAAAGAAAAAGCTTCTAAAAGTAAAAGTAAACCTAAAGCTCAAAATAATAGCAATCTTTCAGATAGTGCTATAAATGCAGCTATTAAAGGCGATGTTAATAATATTGAATTACAACAAGCTTTAAAAGACCAAGCAAGTAATCGTACTTTCCCGAACCCTAACCCTGAAGGTAAAGAAGAAGTCAAATTAACAACGATTATAAACCACATTACAAGAAATGATGAGTTTGCCCAAAAATCTCAAACTATAGTAGATCAAGAAATTAAAAATTTAATTTCTACTGAAGGTCTAGATGATGTTGTTAAAGAAAAACTAGAACAAGGGGGAGATGAAGAAGAAGATGTTGTAGAAGAAGAAGGAGGAGGAGATGAAGAAGAAACTACACAAGAACCAGAAACTGTAGTGCCAGGATCACCCCAAGCCATTACTCTAAAAATACAACAACTAGAAGAAGATAAGATAGATGAATTTATTCAAAAATATCGTGGTAATGTTAAGGACGATGAATTATATGAAGTAAGCGAAGGTCTTTTAAAAGATAAAGTTAGTGGTATCTATACATCTTTAGGTGTAGAACCGGAAGAATCGGAGAAAGTAAGTGCTTCTATGCATCAAACTAGAGTTGAAGAAGAAAAAATAATAGATGATTCAGCTAAACTCATTATAGATGATACTACGGAAGAATTTAATGACCAAAAGAAAAAGTTGGAAGAAAAATTTAAAAGTCTTTCCGAAACAATGTTCAAACCTAAAAAACCAGATGTGGAAGATGAAGAAACTGAAGAAGAAGCTAAGAAAGATATTGAAGAAGAAGAGAAGGTAGATGAAAAAGATGAAGATATAGAAGATGAAGATGTAGAAGATGAAGATATAGATATAGAAGATGAAGATGTAGAAGATGAAGATATAGATATAGATATAGAAGATGAAGATATAGAAGATGAAGATATAGATATAGAAGATGAAGATATAGAAGATGAAGATATAGAAGATGAAGATATAGATGAAGATATAGAAGATGAAGATATAGAAGATGAAGATATAGAAGATGAAGATATAGATGAAGATATAGAAGATGAAGATATAGATGAAGATATAGAAGATGAAGATATAGATATAGAAGATGAAGATATAGAAGATGAAGATATAGATATAGAAGATGATGATGAATCAAAACCAGAACCTAAACAGGAAGAACCTAAAAAAGAAGAACCTGAAGAAAAGACTTTTGAGATATCAAGCGATGATATAGAAGAATTATCGGGGAATATTGAAATAGAAGATATTGATTTCACAGATACAACTGAGATAGAAGATCTCGTAAAAGATATTGGTGAAAAAACAAACAACCTAATATCAGACCCCACAGTAGATAATTTAAAAGAAATAGTTAATACATTACCCACAGATATAGCTAATGATATTAAAGAAGAAATAAAAAATCATGGTATAGATCAACAAACTATGGTTTCGGTAGCTACTATTGCTTCTGAATATCAAGAACAGCTAAGAATACTATCTTCAGGTTCAGACGAAGAAAAAAACCAATTAATTAAGTCTTTATTCATGAATAAAAAGAGGATGCAAAAGACATATGAGATGGCAAAGGAAGCAGGATTAGGAGAGGTATGGTTAAAAAATGCGATAGAAGAAAGAAACCATTATGAAAATCTAAAACCTGGTAATTGGATACCTTTTGTAGAAGACATCCAACTAAGTCGTTTATATGAGAAAAAACGAATAGAAGAAATAGAAAAGATAGCAAACGATACAAAAGAAAATAAAACAAATCATATTAAGTCTCTAGTAAGTCCGGGCATTTTTTCAAAAATATCCCCTACACCAGAAATACAAAAAGCAATAGAATCAATTTTAACGGATGAAGAAGCTAAACAAAAATTTTCTGAGATATTTTTAAAAAAATTAGAAGAATCTAGGACATTAAGACCTTTTCTAGATATCGAAAAACAAGCAGAAGATGGAATATTCCGTTGGCGGGATGACATAGATAATATTAAATTAGAAGCTATCGCTGAAGCCTTTAATTTAAAAATAGATAAGGAAGAACCCTATCCAGAAACGCAAGAAGAACCACAAGAACAACCTCCAACAGAAGAACCACCAACAGAAGAACAATCTCCACAAGGAGAACCACAACAAGAACAAGAACAACCCCCACAAGAAGAGCCACAACCACAAGAACCTAAAAAAACTCTCAAGTCTATGCTTTTTGGTGCTCTTAGAAATAGTCTAACAAGAATGTTTAATGGTAAACATTTAGATAATGAAGAGACAAAGAAATTCTTTCAAAGTCAAGGTTCTGATACCGAAGATATCTATTCTAGTGATCCTGTTAAAAGATCTAAAGCAGAAAAACTTTTAGAAAGATTCAAGAATGTCGAAAAAGTTAAAAAATCTTTAAAAGGGGTAGTAGATAAATTCTCACATGATCAAATAGAAGAATTAGCTAAAGTAGGGGAAAATTTAAATAAAGAAGATCTCAATTTCTTAATGACTAAGAGTTTAGCTGCTAATGAAACATTAGAACAAGTTTCTAAAGACAAAGATAGGTTTGATCAATTCCAAAAAGATCTGGTTAAGAAAAAAGAAACTTTAAAACAATGTAAAGATTTAAATGTAGACCATAAAGAAATTTTTGAAGACCCTGCGAAATTAAAGAGATTACCTGAAATACCAAAATTATTAGAAGGTATGGATTTTGATAAAGATACTAAGAAACAATTTATTGATTTAGCTTTAAAAGGTGAATACGAAGAAAAAGATATAGAAACTTTAAAGTCAGTAAAAACAAAAGCAGGTCTCTCTAATAGAGAACAAGATGTTATTAAAGATGGTAAAAATGTAATAGAACAATACAAAGCTTTAAAAAGCCATCGTGATAAAAAAGAGCTACTTAAAGAATTTGGCTCTAAAAACAAATATAAAGATGAAACTACAATCAATGGTGAAGATATTACTTATGATGAGATAGTAGAGTTGTCTGAAAAAGGAGATGAACACGATAAAAAATGGGCATTAAAACAATTAGATAAAATTGAAAAAGAGTATGATAAAGATATAGGTAGTAAAGCTGAACTCAAAAAGAAAGAAAAAGAACAAATAGAAGCTTTATTTGTTTCTGAAGATGGAAGTCCTATAAGAATTAAAGACCCTAAAGGTAATAAGTTCACTATCAAAGAAGTCTTTGAGATGGCTTGGGGGGAAGATGCAGAAAAGAGAGCATGGGCTGCTAATGAAATAGATAAAGTTAAAAAACAAATGAAAGGTGAACTCGAAGTTTCTGATATAGAACTAGATGAACAAAGAGAAAAAGAAAAAGAAGAAGAAAGAGAAAAAAAGAATAAGAGTCTTTTAGAACAAAAAGAACTTGCTACTAAGTCTTTTGAAACTGAAACAGAAGATTTAGAAAAGAAGCATAATGAGAAATTAAAAGAGATTGAAACTCAATATGATCAAGAAAAAGAAAAGTTAACTAAAGATACCCAAGCAGATATCCAAAGAGAACAAGAAGAATTAGATAAATATATTAAGGAAAAAACCTTACAAGTTAATAATGAGGTAGATGCTCTTTTAGGGGATGATATTAAAAAGGTAAAAGAAACAAAAGCTAAAGAATTAGAACAAGCTAAAAAAGACATTGAAACAAAACACCAAGAAACAAAGGATAAAAAAGTACAAGAACGAGATGCAGAACTTAAAAAAAAGGAAGAAGATTTTAAACAAAAGACTCAACCTTTTGCAAGTGATATCTTAACTTTAAGTTTAGACCCTGCTAATAAAGATAAAGTAGATGAAATTCAAAAGAAAGTTAAAGAATTAGAAGATAACCATAACAAAGAAAAAGATGAGTATGTAAAGAAAATAGATGAAGAAATAAACAATATTGATAAAGAGAGAGATCAAGAATTAAAAGTTAAAGAAGAGAAGATAGAAAGAGAAATACAAGATGAAAGAGATAAATTAGCAAAAAAGAGTCCTAAGAAAGACGAGATTAAAGATATTGTTTCTGAAAATAATAAGCATATTGGTGGAAAAAAAGGTAAGTTAATGCAGACTAAAAATAGAAAAGAAAATGCATTAAAAAAATTAAACGAAGCTAAAGAAGCTGAAAAAGAGGGAGCATTAGCTAAAGAAAAAGAGACTCATGAGAATACTAAAAAAGAAAAAGCAACAGAACACAAGAAGAAGATTGAAAAGATCGATGAAGACCTTTCAAAAAAGGATTATAAATTAAAAGATTTCAAAACAGACTATCTAAAAGAAGAAAAAGACCCTAAACTTTTAGATAACAAAGAAACATACAAGAAAGAGTTTACTATAACATCTGAAAAAGGAAGTCGTTTATTAGGTGCAAAACATTTAGATGGTAGTGAAGATAGTGAAAAGTGGTTTAAAGAAGTTCTAACACCTGAAGTAAAAAATTTCATAGCTGAAGCTAAAAAACAAGGTAAAGAAATTGTATTTTTAGGTGAAGGTGGTTTAGGTACAGATGACGAAAATAAGAATTACTTACCAGGAACAGAACAAGAAAAGGTAGGTAATATGGTAAGTAAAGCAGGTGGAACTATAGATACTTGGGATGGTAAGGATATGGATATAGGTTCTTCTGATTCTATTATTTCTAAGGAATTGAAAAAGAGATTAGGAATCACAGAAGGACAAAGAATGGGTTATATGATAGCTTTAAATATAGGTCAGGGTAATGATATAAATGAAGAAATGACTAGGTTTTATGACTTAGATGATAAGACAAGAAAAGAAGGTCGTAAGTTTTTAAGAGACAATGGATATAAAGGTAGTTTCCCACCTAAAACAGATAAAGATAGAAAAGAACTTTATGATTTAACTTTCCCAAGAGATACAAAGAAGCCTGCACAAAAAATATCTGAAATCTCAGATATGATGAATGAAATTAGGGGTCAAAACCTAATGAAAAAGATGAAAGAGTATGAAGCACAAGGAAAAATGGTACTTGTAACACCAGGTGTAAGTCATGTTACTGCTTTAGAAAGTAATTTCCCAAAGCAATTACCTAAAAAGATAGAAGAGACAGAAAAACAAATAGCAGATGTTTTAGATGATGAAGATGACTTGGAAGATTTAGAAGATGAGTTAGAAGACTATATAGAAGAAGAGGAAGAAGAGGAAGAAGAAGAAGAAGAGAAAAAGCCTAAAAAGAAAAAAGATAAAGCAAAAGATTTTGCTAAGAAAATGAAGAGTAATCCAGCTTTTGGTAATGTACCTCCTGAATTGATGATACAATATGCACAATACTTAATGGATTATCAAACAGGTGCTCTTTCTTCGGATGATGATGAAGATGAAGAAAGTACAGGTAAAGGTAAGGGTAAGAGTACAAGCAAAGGTAAGAGCACAAGTACAAGTAAAGAGAAGAAAAAGAAAGAAGAAGAGAAGAAAAAGAAAGAAGAAGAGAAGAAAAAGAAAGAAAAAGAAGAAGAACCAAAAACAGAACCTAAAAAAGAAAAGGCAAAAAGTGAAGATGAAACAATGACTGAGTATTTTGGTGCTCGTACTTTTGACTTAGTAGATGAAGAAGGAGATATTGATTCTGTAAATTTTAGTCAATTATTAGATATGTATAGAGCTCGTAATACTAATGCATTCGATGATACAAAATTAGAAAATATTATAGAGACTTATGAAGATGCTAAAGATGAGTATGAAAGTTTCCAATCACAACAAAAAAAGCCTAAAAAGAAAGCATCTGAGAATAAGAAAAATAATGATGCTATTAAAAACAGAATAAAAAGATTAAGTGCTTTTGGAGAAAAAGACTTTGAAGAACTTAAACCATATTTTAATGACAATTTAGAATTTGACCAAGAAAGATATCTTGAAGATAAGAAAAAGCAAAGAGAAGAAAAATATAAATTTATTGAAGATATAAAGAACAAGAGTGAATTAAGAAAAACAAAAGTCGAATTAGAAAAATTAAAAGAAAAGATGGAAAAAATGCCGAGTCAAAAGAAAGCTTCGTTAAGAAAGCAATTAGTAAAGATAGCATTAGAATCTAAAAAAGAAATAAGAGACTTAATTTTACCTATGATATAGTTTGTTTATAAGACTCCAATATAAAAGGAGTTCCTATGAGAAAATTACTAGCTAAATTGAATTTCATAAAAAATGAGATAACAGAAATAAAAAATGAAATTTTAAAGATGCATCCCGAAGATCAAAATGAAATATGGGATATGTATCAAAAAACATATAGAGATATAGGGACACACTTAACAAGAGATGAGTTATTTGATAAGTATGATGGTTGGATTATGGTAGACCATGATGAAGACCCATATCCTGATGTTGCAAGAACATATACTGAAACACCATATGGTAAAAAATTTGGTATTTCATCTAATGATGGTAGTACTGAATCTAAAAGAATACAAAAAGAATTGGTAGGGAAATATCTAAATACTCCAGGACATTATTCTGAATTATCCTATACTATGGAATATGTCGCTCAAAATAGAAATGTACCTTATATAGATAATCAGGAAATAGTTGAAAAGATATTAGGGAAACCGGTTATCTGGGAAGGTGATGGTTATTACACTAGAAATTTAACAGGATTAGGAAAAGTAACTAAAAGACTATATGGACATCCTATTAATGTAGACCAAAACCTTCTAAGAAAAAGTTTTAAATATAAAGGCGATATCAGACCACATTAAAGGAACACTACTATGTTACATTATGCAACTGAGCGATCAGATGAAGAAAAGAAAGAGATATATGATAAGTGGAAATCACTCATTAATATGTCCAAAAAAGAATTAGAAGATTGGGGGGAAGATCCAGATCATCTTGAAGCTTCTTTAAATAGAGAAGAAGCTAAAGATAATGGGAAGATACAATCAGGATATGATTCTTTTCATCGCATAAAAAGAAGAAAAGACAAACCATTTGAAGATTGGACAGCTCAAGATTTTGATAATGCTAGTCAAGAGAATGGTTTTAATGGTCGTATGTTAGGTGGTAAACCGGGTAAACCTGTAGGTTCGACAGGTATGAGTAAATGGGAAATCTCTTTAAGAAATTGGGGACATGACCCTAGTAAACCAAACAGTCCTTCAAATTCTAAATGGAAATCATGGAAAAAACAAAATGAAGAGGAGATTCAAATGTCTTTAGCTAAAAAGAAAAAAGCATCCCATAACATTATTTCTGATCTATATCAGATGAGTTTTAAAGTTAAAGGTGGTCAGAATTTAAGATTAGCTTGTATTTTATGTATGAAAAACATAAAAACAAGTTCTGTTACTATAACACCAGAACAAATAGAATCTTTACCGAAAGACGAACAAGAAAAACTTAAAATAGATGTAATTGGTTCTTTATTAGATGATTTTATACAAAATCTTCGTTCAACAATGTCATCTAAATTGTCTATTGTAGTAGCTTATATTAAAGAAAATATGCCTAAATTTGGTAGATTTCTTATGGGTCAGATTACAGGTGGTGAGAATTTTATTAGTAAGTCTTTAAGACAACCTCTTAATAAATTAGAAGTTATGGCTGCATCTAAATTAAAAAGTATGGCAAAACCAAATTCTATCATAGATTTTTTAGCAGACTTGATTGTAGCTGAAACACCTGAACAGATAGCACAGCTTACAGATTTAAAATTAGGTGAAGTTAAAGATATTTTAAGACAAGAAACTCTACATAGTGAAAACATAATCAATAAAGTAGATGCTATAGGAAATTTAGCTAAAAATATGTGGGTTATGGAAGAACTTAGATTCTTCTGTGCTAACTTAAGTTTAAAATTTCTTTATCTTAGTATTGGTGGGAGCTTATTCTTTGATATGACTTTGAAAGCTATAGGTCACCATATCCAAACTGCTTTAATAGGTATTTCTGTACTTATGCTTTTAACAGATGCTAAAAAAACTGCAAACATCCTTAAAAAAATAGGTATCTCAGTCCTTGTTCTTTCAAGTATAGGTCTTGCTAAGTTAATACCATATATTAAGAAACCATTACACTTAATATCTTCTGCTTTCCAAAGTATCAAAAACTTTTTTGGATTTAAGAATGCAAGAAGAAAAGTTTTATCTGAAGCTATAAAACTAGCTCGTGTAAACCCACAATTCTATTCTATGCTTAATCAAAGATTGGTTTATTAAATTCTTTATATCTCTCTATTTTTAAAACGAAATAAGAGTATATGAAATGATGAATAAAGAATCTTGCATTATAGCTTCAGGTGATTGGGGCGGAAACCATGTTTTATTTAAAAATAGGGATCGTAACTACCTAGCACCTATCAAAGTGTACCATGAAATTTTAAATGGTGTAGAAGTACTATACTATAAAGATGAATTAACAGGGTGGTTAGAAGGTATAAATGAATTTGGAATCGGTATTGTAAATGCAGCTTTATCTGTAACAGAAGATGAAAAAGAAGGTCATATAGCTATATTAAATAAAGACCCTTTAAAAATGTTAGAAGCTTTACAATGTGATAATATAGATGATGCTGTTAATATTATCTGTAATAAAAAAATCACTGGACATACTTTTATATCCGATGACATAGAAACTGTATCTATTGAATTAGATAAAGAGTTCGGATGTATTGTTAGAAAATTAAGAGCAAATAGTGTTCATGTAAGAACAAATCATGGGATTCATTTTGAGTCCGCAGGGTATCAAGAAGGTATTAGTAGGGATAGTTCTTTAACAAGAAGAAATAGAGCGATTAAAAAATTAAAAGAAATAGATGAAGTTGAAGATATAGCACCTTCTATATATGGTTATCGTGTAGGTAAAGACCCTTATGATCCACTTAATATGGTAAGAGATACTAAAGATAAAGTACAAATGCGTACCACTTCACAAGTAGTATATGATTTACCCCATAAAAAAATGTATTTGTATCTTATCCCAAGAAAAGTAAAATTTTTAGGTTATCAAAAAGACCCTAACTTAAAATATCCAAGATGTTCAATATCTATTATTAAGTATACTGGTATAAAAGAAGATGGTTCTTTTGATATGGATGTACTAGACCTTGATAAATATGGTATTAAAGAATATACCCGACCTAATAATAAATTAGCTAGTATAAGAACAGCAATGTTAAAGAAAGACATTATTAAAGGTTTAAATTCTGATGTAAAAAAAAAGTCTAGTCCTCTTAAACCTGAAGGTACTTTAAATAAAAAAGGTAAGAGTCAATTTAAAATAGGAGATGAAACGGTAAATATAGAAATAGATACAGACGATAATATTTATCTTAATTGTACTTGTGGGTTTTGGACTTATCAAGGTTGTGAATATCATGCTAAAAAAGATGGTTATTTATTAGGAAATCCTAAAGGTACGGCAACAGAACCTAAAGAAAAAGACCCTGAAGGTAAAAACAGACTTTGTAAACATACTTATGCAGTATTAGACAAGATAGTAGGTAAATAAAATGTTTTATTTTGCATATGGTAAAAACACAAATTCAAATATTATGTTAACAAGAATACCAGAAGCTAAGTTTCATAGCTATTATACTTTAAAAGGTTGGGAATTAAAGTTTCATGGACATATACAAACTCAAAAAAGCTTTTTAGATGTTGTACCTAACCCAAATAGTGAAGTACATGGGATTCTTTGGCGGATTCCCAAAGAATCCAAAAAATTTTTAGACTTAGAAGAAGGTCTCTATTTCCATTTCACTTTCAAACTAGATAGTGGAGAAAGAGTATTTAGTTATACTATGGTAAAAAACAAAATAAAAAGAACAACCGAAATAGACTATTTAAGTAAAGTTATTTCAGGATATAAAGAATTTGGTTTACCTATTAAAGATATCGTCAAAGCATACCAAGAAACTCTTGTATAATCTGTTAAAAACAGGAGTCTATAAATGCCTACATATATATATCAATGCCCTAGTTGTGAGCTAGAATTTGAAGTCACTAAAAAAATATCTGAATCTTCCACACCTGAAAATTGCCTCGATTGTAAAGATATTGTCTGTAACAAAATCCCTGCAATGCCTCAAGTTATGTTTAAGGGTGATGAATGGGGAGATAAAAACAGTCGTATTAAAAAACAAATGGAAGCTAGAAGATCAAAAGCTACTGTTAAACAAGATGAAATGAAACGAGATGCCCCAGGTGTTACTCTCGTACCTAATGTTAATGGTGAGAGAGTAGATTCATGGACAGATGCACAAAAATTAGCTAAATCTCAAGGTAAGAATACAGAAAGCTATAATAATCTAGTACAGAAAGAACAATCTAATAAGTAATCAATTTATAACTCCACCGATTATATAGATATAGGAGTTATGAAAATATGAGAAGTCGTTTAGCAGCTAGTTTTAATTATAGATCAAAAGGTCTTGTTGATATGAGTATTCGTAATGAATTACTCAGAGGTTTTGATCAAATTCAAGTATCCGGTGCAAGTAATGTTAATACTGCCTTTAATGCACCTAAAGTTATGTTTGAATTAAAAGCAGGTGGTGTATTCCAATCACCATCCGTTGAAACTACTAGAACTATTACCGAAGAATCAAGAAGAAATAATACTAGATTCTTATTTGATCTTGGTGATTATGCCACTACTTATGTAGCAGGGCAAACTAGAATCCCTTCAGATGGTGAATCTTTATACATTAGAATCAGAGGTAGATATAAACATAATGGCACATATAGTGAATGGGGTCCTATCATTGCTGTTCCTCCTTATGACTTTTTCACTACTGCTCATCCTGTATTTACCTTTACAGGAAATGCCCCTATTCTACCTGAAGTACCAGACACTCTCGGTCAAGGGTGTATGAATGTCCACTTACCTTATTTCTCACACACAATTAACATTACTAATGTTGATCCAGATCAAGAATTATATGTTTCTTTTCATCCCGGTTTAAATCCTACAGTAGTAAGACCATATAGTGAAGTTAGTTTAACAGGTGGTGGGGCACCAGAAATCTTCGTTTGTTGTAGTCCAACAGCTGAAGGTGGTGGTGCAGTTGGGGAAGTTAGGTTCTCTGTAAGAATGGCTATGGTAAATCACTCTTAGTATTTTTTTTATATTTATTGATTATGTAAATCAATAACTAATAGGAGTTTAAAATGCCTTACATCGTAGTTCGTAGAAATGACATCCCTGCAGGTGCTGTCCAAATTACTGACCTATTTTTTAATAAATCTCAAGCTAGAAGCCATAGTGAACCAAAGCCACAAGGACCACTTTATTTGAGACCTATAGATATAAATGAATCTGGAAGACTTTCTCCTAGATTGAAAACTAATGGTGGTGATATTACAATTACAAACCAAACTACGGGTCTTGTTGCTTATGTTTTAACTCAAGTAGATAATGATACAGAAGCATTAACTTTAGCTCAAGCTATTGATGTTGCTAATTTTATTATAGCTAAAGCATATGCTGCTGAAGATTTAGATAATCTTGAAGCTGACATCCAAGCCGAATTTGGAGCAGATTACCATTACTCAGATGAAATTGAAAACTTACTTAAAATTTTATCTGGTGAGAAGTTTGTAGTTAGTGCTAACACACCTATCCAAGACGGAGGTGCTCACACACCATTACTTATTTCTGAATCTAATTTTCCGGTACCCGGAGATAGAAGACTTGTCACAGGTGATACTTCTTGGAAAACAAGTCTAGCTTCAGGTCAATTATATAAATTCACCAATACCATTAATTCATACTTTAGCGACTTGTCTATCAATTTAGGTGAAGTCAACCTAAATGGTGTTGTACCTGAAGCGAATGGTAATGGTAACCCATATGCTGTTGTTTATCTTAATGATGGAACAGTTATTACAAGTGCTGATCTTTAAAAGGAGTTTAAAATGTCTCAAGTATATATTACAGTTACAAGAACTGATATCCCTAATGGTGTCTTACAAATTCGTGATTTGTGGCCCAATCCTACTCAATACAATCCAGTACAAGACCCTACACCCGAAGGTCCTTTCTATTTAAGTCAACCTGAAAATAACACTGTTGCTACTCTTACTGCAACTGGTGATAAAAGAGCAATTACTAGAACAGTAAGTGGTTTGAGTGCTTATTTAGTTGCTACTGTTGCAGGTGCTACTGTTGGTGGTGATATTACTTGTATCACAGCTGTAAATGCTAATAATATTGCTACTGCTATTCTTAACCGTATGAGAAATAGTCTTGCTTTAGCTTTAGCTAATATTAATGTTCTTATTGCTGCTGAAGTTGCAGGTTCAGGTCTTGTCGGTACTAAAACATCTACAGGTCGTGTTGCAGATATTCTCGCTATTTTAACAGGTGCTGTTTTCACACTACCTGCAGGACATCAAGTACAAGATACTGATGGTGTTTTCTCACCTATCGCTACTAACAGTATTGATGATTACTTTATCGGTGAAAAGAATAATCGTTTATTGGATAGTGATGTTGCCGTTTCTGCTGCTAAAGGTGCTCTATCTGTAATGTTATCTGATAACTTTACTTATAAAGGTACTGCTAATAACTGTGTTGCTATTTATAATAGTGATGGTACTGTTTTTGACCCTAATGTTTAATTAGATGTTTAGATAAGGGTTCTCTCTTATCAAGGAATATTTTCAATGAAATTGAATCTTGCAGATAAAAAAGTTATACAAGCCTTTTTTAATAAAACCCAATCTGAATCAAGATGTTTTATCTCTGACGGTTTAAAATTATTAGCCACATGGGGCGAACAAGTTGCTGAATGGAAAGATGATCAAATCATCTATAACACAGAAAGCAAAAAAACTAAACAAATCTTAGATCAAGTTAAGAGCTTATTAAAATGAATGAAAAATATAAAACATCCGACTTATATTTTGCTTCTTTTTTAAAGACAGCAGGTGTACCTTTATTAGGTACTGAAGTCGAAGGTAAAAAAATATCTTTTATTTTTTCAGACTCGGGTACTATTAAAGAACTTAAAAAAGAATACTTTAACAGAACTGCTCTTGTTCCTGCTCTCACTTTTGTCGATGAAATTCGTTCTATGAAAGCATTAACACATATGAGTAAAGAAGGAGAATAACTATGGCTAATATTTATGAAGGTGATATTTACTCACATAATGTTTTCTTCACCACAGCTGAAGGTATCCCTATCTTAGTACAAGATGCTGTCTATACACTATATAAATTTAACGATGACGGTACAATAAATAACTTACTTGTTAATCAAGCTATGGAAGTTTTAGATGAAGATGAACCTTCTTCGTGGACTGCTAGTATTACTATTCCTGAAAATACTGCGGGATACACTTTATATATTCGTGTTAGTGCCACTAACATGGCTGATGAAAGATTAGTACGAGAATATACGATTGATATTGCTTCTGTAAGAGGTATGAAAATTAGTTTTGTTTAGACTATTTTCTTTGTATAATTAAGTATTATACTATACCCCCACACAAGAGAGAAAAAACTATGTCTGTTGTTAATCGCAAGAAAAGTCCACCACCTTATGAAGTTTTCAAACGAGTCCCCTTATTGCAAAAGATTCTTTCTAAATACCTTGACGAAGAACAAATCAAAGAATTTGAAAAATTTTCTTATGTCAAATCTAAAAAACTTTTAGATAAAAGTCTATCAGGTAAATTTAAGTTTTATTACACAGAATTTCAAGATGGCTCATTCCGTCTTAAAATCTCTGCAAGTAAAAAATCAGGACTCATCAGAAATGATTCCGTATGCACAGAATCATTTATTGATAAGCAAACCTTAGTTTTTGATACCTGTTCTATTGATAGTCCCTTAAATTTTAATAAAGCTGTTGCAAAGCATTTAAAGAAAGATATTAAGGCTTTCTTTAAAACTTTTAAACAATCTTATAATCCTTGTTGTGAAGAAGATTAATATGCTATTCACACAAGCGATTAAAGATTTAATGGATAAGAAACCTGTCAATAAAGAAGGTCTTACAAAAGATGAACTTGCTTTAATATGGGATATAGGTTTTGCTTTAAATCTTATAACTGAAACAAAAGAGGAATATTTAAATGGCAGTAGTCTTTAAACAAGGGGACACACCTACTAAATGGGATTTAAAGATTCTTATTAAAGATGATAAGAATAGACCCTTTGACCCTTATAGTGTCACATATAGCTTTTATGCTGATGATAAAAATAGAGGTAAATACCGTATAGGTATGGAAGGTCGTGTTCCTTTTAAAGAAGAAACAGGCTACTATTATGTAGGTGAGAAATTCAGCACAGGTTTTATTATAGGTGAACATTTTGTTGAATGGGCAATTATGAGAAGTGCTAACAGTCCTATTGAAGTATTCAGACAACAATTTGCTATTATTAAATAGTTTATATCTACTCCTATATACAAACAGGAGTTATTTATGAACAAACACTACTTTATTAAAAAAGCTATGCTTAAAAAGGCTAAATCTAAAGATGTTAAAGAAGCCATAGCTAAAGTCTATCAAATGAAACTTAGCATAATGCAAATTAGAAATACTTTAGGTTATAGTGGTCCAGGTAGTTTATTACAAACTGGAGTTGGTGGAATAAATACTTCCGAAGAAGACTCTAATCTTCATATTAAAACAGCTTTAAGAAATCTTGATAATGCTGCTCTACTTATAGATGAAGCATATAAACACTTATTGGAGAGTTAAAAATGACTACTAAGAAAAAAGTTGCTAAACAACCACCATCACCTTATACCTATTATGCTGATGTTTTAGATGTATATGACGGCGATACACTTACTGTTATTATTGATCTAGGTTTTAGTTTAACAGTTAAGACTAAAGTTCGTCTTATGGGTATTGATACTGCTGAAATGAAATCAGAAGATCCTGAGGTTAAGAAATTAGCTGTGGCATCAAGAGATTTTATTCGTGAACAAGTACTTGAAAAGAAAGTTCTATTAAAGAGTCATAAGCCCGATAAATATGGTCGTGCTTTAGCTGATATTTGGGCATTAAATGATGATTGGACACCTGTACCTAAGACATTAAGTGAAATGATGATAGAAAAGGGATTTGCTAAATCATATGATGGTGGCACTAAAGATCAATTTACAACAGAAGATGCACAAGCTAAAGGCTTTTAACCCAAAGGAGAAACATTATGTTTAATCGTAATGCCACAGAGATTAGAGTTGCTAGTCTCGAAAAAAGACTTGCCCGACTCGAAAGAGAAGCTGGATTCTTTACCCCTATTACAGATGCTTTTACAAGTGGAGAAGACATTGTCAGAGAAGAAATCCTTCATATGATGCAAGGCATTAAAAAAGGCAAGCGCCCAGGATACTACTCTGTAACTCTTCCAAATAATAACAGAATGGCTACAGAACCTAACCATACTTGGCAGTTAATTTTAACTACTTTAGAAGACTCAAAAAGAGGAGAAATTAGTATCCAGATTTTAGTAAGTCCCCTAAAAGAAGAAGCTTCCAGCAATTTACTTCTGCAATTAAATAAAGATATCTTTTTATGGAAAAAAAGAATCGCAAATGATCGTTCGAGCATCAAAAAGTGTTTAAAAGATTTTGTTCATGACTTTTCGAGTGTGCACCCTAAGATGGTTACCTGGTCTTTAGACATGAGAGTTATCCGGGGTAGAGATTCAGCAGTATCACCATCAGATCAAGAATTAGCTAAACAGTACTTTAGCAACAGATAAGAATTAGAGTCGACAGTCTCAAAAAATATCATTAAAAGTTAAATCTAAACCTTTATCGCTGTAAAATAAGTACCTTCACT
>JACCEB012163830.1_pt1 | contig 30890 bp, 29 predicted proteins | sample 7454761 | NCBI WGS metagenome assembly JACCEB01 (sample SAMN15323454, study PRJNA562643) | freshwater metagenome | isolation source: river surface water | place: USA:Blue River Watershed | collected 2017-08-18
AGTGCAATTCGAATAAGTGAAATGATTAATATCGATGTTAAAATTATTTTTTTCATTTTTTAATTAATTCAACCTATCTAATTCGTTGTTGGTTGCTGTTTCGTTTGTATTCTAGGTCTCTTAATAAACCAGCTTTAGGGCGGATGGAGAACATGTAGTTGATGTTAGTTTGGAAAGGGAACCATATCAAACTCATTTCCCAGCAGTGTAAATCTTTTTTTATATTGACGTTAGTAAATTGCCCTATATTAATATCTTTAATGTTTATATCTAATGTGTAAGCTAAAGAGAAACTTTTACTAAAAGTTACGCTTCCTCCGTTGGTAATTGTATTGTTAAGTGTGGCAATTTGTCCGGGTTTTCTGTAGGTGAATGTATAACCAATGTTCATCGTCCAGTTAAAACCATCTTTCATAATTAAATCCCTAGATTGTTTAGGTAAGAAATTTTTGCGTTCTAACCCGATATTGGTTGATGCATTGAATAAAGTTAATCTTCCTAGAGTTCCAGAGTTGGTGTACATTAATTTATTGATGCTACGGCCGGCACTATCCATTTCGTAAGGATTTATTGTTGCGTTTACGTTTAAGGTTTTTAAAAATCCAGGATTGGCGTTTAAGTTTAAGTTAATATCGCTCCATTTTAAGGAGTCGGCTAAAAAGTTGTAGCCTCCGGTGGCATTTAAAGCTTGTATTAAGTTTACTTTTTTGTAGCTGTAAGCGGTGTCGTTTTTTTGTTTAAATTTCCCTTCTAAAACGTTATTTAAGGAATAGGATAAACTAAGATTTTCCCTAGCAACTGGGCGGTACATACTTTGATCGTAAATGGAATATTGGCGAATAATATTTCCGTTTACATCTTTTAAATCTCGGTTTATATCTTGTGAGCTAAATAAAAAATAGGGGCTATAGCTTAAGGAAACAGAAGGGTCGATTATATGTCTGATTCCTTTTACATACATTCCGTCTTTAAACTTAAATGTTCCAAAAATTTTGGTGTTTAATCGCATGTTTCCCAATGAAACATCGTAAGAAGTTCGGTAAGCTCTTACGGTATCTCTAATTATTTTATTGTTTTCATCTAAAGATTGTCGTGTAGTACTAAAATTACCATAAGCATTAATGTTTATGTTAGGAACGGTTAGATTGATGTATCTTAAAAATCCAAAAGGAATACGAACACTTTTACCATATTCGATAACGGTATTACCTTTCATACCTGAGTTCATTTTTTGTAAAGTTTGAGCGGTAAAAAAAGTAGAGTCGCCAGTAGTTACTTCATTTCGCATTTCAAAAGTGGTTCGGTATTGAATTCCTTTATATAATGGTTTTTGATTTAAACGAACCGTTAAATTTGGTGCGCGCATGGATATTTCTTTTCGTCCGAAATTTTGATTTAAATCTGCAGTAGTTTGTATTCCTCCCCATTTATCGTTCCACGACCAACCAATGCTGGAACGATTATACGCTTGTGCAGCATTCATAGCAGTAAAATTATTTAAAACTTGAGTTTGGTTAAATGTAGGCGATTTTGCATCAATGTTTGCAGTAAATCTACTTTTTGGATGCGCTTTTGCATCCTGGTTAAATTTCCAGCCAATTGCAAAATCTCTAGCTAAAAAATCATCACTTAAACCCCTGGTTCCTTGTTGAATTTGGTTATATCTAAAAGATACACTACCATCGTATTTATATAGTTTTTTATAATTTAAAACAGAATTACTTCTGAATGAACCATCAAAAAAGAAATCGGTTAAAACATCTGCTGTCATGTAATCGTTAATTGCCCAATGATAGCCAAGTTCTCTAAAACCCGAGTAGCCACGTTCGCGTGCCGGACCTGGAATTAAAATTCCTGATTTTCTTTTTTTGTTGTTTGGAAAAAAGGCAAAAGGTAATAAAATTGGCGTGTGAATACCACGAATAACTAAATGTGTAGGACCTGCAACAATAAATTTACCTGGTTTAACTTTTAAACGCTCGCTTAAAAAATAAAAATGAGGGTCTTCGTGTTCGCAAGTAGTAATTTTACCTTTGGCAATAAAAATATCATCGTTAGGCATGCGTTTGGCTACATCTGCTAGCACGTAAGATTGTTGTTCGCCAGTAATTACTTTAATAATTTTTCCTTTTTTGGTTTTGAAATTGTAAGTCATTTCTGGCGCTTCAAAATTTTGGTCACCATCTTCAAATTTTACTTTTTTAACCCTCCCAACAGAGTCGATTCCACTTTTGGCGTGTAATTCATTTTTATCTAAAAAAATCATTACAGTATCTGCGGTTAGTGTCATTGAGCCATAAACCACTTTTGCATCTTTATATAAATAAACAACATTATTTGTGTTATCCATTACAATAGAATCTTTTGCAAAATATTCAACTTTTGTTTCTGGAGAGTTTGGCGAGGATTTTGCTAATTTGCTAGATTTTACACCAGTGGTATCCGATAAAATGGTAATAGAATCAGTTGGGTTTAAAAAAGTTTTAGAAAAACCATTGTTAATTAATAATCCGTTAATACTAATTAAAAATATAAATCTTATGTATAATTTAGTTTTCAATTGTTTTTTTGTAACAGTTGTTATTATTAAAAAGGTGAAAAGAATTTTCAAAACTACATATTTTTTGTTCGATAACCGTATATCAAGGGTATCAAAAATTACTTTTGCACTATTTTTTTTCTTATCAATCCCTTTTTTAACACTTGCGCAAAGTAAAAATGTTACCCCGAAAATTAAAAGAGTTGTGATTGATGCCGGGCATGGAGGAAAAGATCCAGGCGCTGTTGGTGCTGAAATAAAAGAAAAAGATGTGTGTTTGGCGGTAAGTTTAATGGTGGGTAAATTGATACAAAACTATTTTAATGATGTAGAAGTTTTTTACACCCGCGACAAAGATGTTTTTGTTAAATTATTCGAACGTGCTGAATTTGCAAATAAACATAAAGCAGATTTGTTTATAAGTATTCATGTTAATGCTGCTCAAAACCCTGCGGCTAGCGGAACAGAAACTTTTGTAATGGGTACTAAATATAGCGATACCAATAGAGAAATTGCCAAAAGAGAAAACTCGGTGATATTTTTAGAGGAAGATTATGAAAAAAATTATGATAAAAATTTATTAGAATTTGATCCTAATAGCCCGATGGCAGATATATTAGCCGGATTAATTCAGCAAGAGTATCAAGGACAAAGTATTGAGTTTGCAACCTTAGTTGAAAATCAGTTTGCAAACCGACAAAAAAGAAAAAGTAGAGGAGTTAAACAACGGGTATTATTAGTAATGTATCGTACAGCTATGCCAAGTGTTTTAGTGGAATTGGGTTTTATATCTAATAAGGAAGAACATGATATTTTAAAAACAAACGAGGGTATGATAGATCATGCGGGTTCTATTTTTAGAGCATTTGTTCAATACAAAAGAGAAATGGAAGGGGCAATTAAAAAAGATATTGCGGCAGAGGAAAAAAAGATATTTGAGAATTGGGAAACTTACAAAAAACTTTTACAAGATGACAAAAAAATACCTATAAATTTAGTTGCTCCTAAAACAATAGTGCCCGAAAACAAGGAGGAGGAATTAAAGCAAAATATCGAAAAAATTTCGGATAATTCATCTGGAAGTGAGGTGGTGTTTAAAGTTCAAATTTCTTCATCAGATAAGTTAATTACAATAAATTCTCGTAACTTTAATGGCCTAGATAATATTTCGTACTACAAAGATGCTGGAAGTTATAAATATACCTATGGCGAATGCTCGAGTTTTTCATGTGCACAAGAACTGCAAAATAAAGCGAAAAATGTGGGTTATACAGATAGTTTTGTGATTGCTTTTTACAAGGGTGAAAGAATATCTATGCAAAAAGCAAAAGAAATTTTATCAGATAAATAGTAAAATAAACATAAGTTATTTTACAAAAAATATATAAATGAATAAAGAAGTAAAAATTGGTTTTGTGGTTGTAGTTGCTCTAGTGATTTTATACTGGGGTATAAGCTATTTAGCAGGAAGTAATATATTTAAAAAACAAACAGAATATCATGCTATTTATACTAGTGTTGATGGTTTGTTGGTTTCTAATGATGTTCGTTATCAGGGATTTAAAGTTGGAAGGGTAACCAATATTAAATATTTACCAGAAAAAAATCAGTGGTTGGTATCGTTTTCAATTACCGAAGAATCTTTAAAAATAAAAAATGATGCTTTGGCTTACATCTCTAGCGCAGATATTTTGGGGTCGATGATAATTGAATTAATAGATGTCCAAAAAGGAGATCATTTTTTAACACCAAATGATACGTTAACAGGTGTATTACGCCCAGATTTACAACAGCAAGTAGATGACAGATTACGTCCTTTGGTTTTTAAAGTGGAAGGATTAATCAGTTCTGTGGATTCTGTTATTCATACCATTAGTATATTGTTGGATAAAGAAACTCGCGATCATATTAAGGCTTCTTTTGAAAAAATACCACAGGCTGTTCAAAATATTTTATATGCAACAGAAATAACAGATTCAATCGTAAGTAATTTGCAACGTTCTCGTATTCAGGATATTATTGCTAATTTTAGTGTTTTAAGCGAAAATTTAAAAAATAAATCGGGTGCTATGGGTAGTATTATTGATAATTTAGCTAACATAACCGATTCCTTAAAGCAGGCAAATATAAAAAGTACTTTGTTATCCATTAATGCGGTTATGCTTAAAACAGAGAAGATTATGGAAAAAATTGAGCGTGGGGAGGGTAGTTTAGGTTTGTTAGTAAACGATGAGCAGTTGTATAATGATTTAACACACGCTGTGAAAGATTTAGATTATTTATTAATGGATGTTCGTGCTAATCCGAAACGTTTTGTTCGCTTCTCCGTATTTGGTGGTGGGAATAAAAAGAATGAAATAAAAAGAGATACAGCTGAAATCAAACGTTTAAGCGATCCTTTAATTCAAACTTTAATTCGAAAGGAATTTAAACACAAATTGGATTCTATCCGCAAAAAATAAACTAAAACCTTTTACTATGTCGGCAATTGTTTTTTTACTCATTCTAATTGCTTCTTCGGCTTTTTTTGCATTTAAAGTGAGCAAAATCCGAAGAAATATTTTTTTAGGAAAATCGGTTAATTTCGAGGGGGATACTAAATTAAGATGGCGCGAACTTTTTAGAGTGGCTATTGGGCAGGGTAAAATGACTAAAAGGCCTATTGCTGGTTTTTTACACATTTTAATTTATGTGGGTTTTGTGCTAATTAATATTGAAGTAGTTGAAATTGTGGTGGATGGAATTTTTGGAACGCACAGGTTTTTAAGCTTTTTAGGGGGCTTTTATAATTGTATGATTGGTTTTTTTGAGGTGTTGGCTTTTGGGGTTTTATTGGCTTGTGTGGTGTTTTTAATTCGTAGAAATATTATAAAAATTAAAAGGTTTTTTGGTAAAGAAATGACAGCTTGGCCAAAAAGTGATGCCAACATTATTTTGGTTGTGGAGATATTGTTGATGTCGGCTTTTTTATTCATGAATGCTGCTGATTATAAATTACAGCTATTGCAAAACGATTATTATATAGTAGCTGGTTCTTTTCCAATAAGTTCTTTTTTAATTTCGTTTTTATCCAATGAAGTTTCTACTTTAATTTTTATAGAGCGCTTTACCTGGTGGTTTCATATTGTAGGTATTTTATTGTTTTTATGTTATTTACCTTTTTCCAAACATTTTCATATCTTTTTGGCTTTTCCTAATGTGTATTATTCAAACATCCAGCCTAAAGGAAAATTTAATAATTTGGAATCGGTAAAGGAGCAAGTGCGTTTAATGATGGATCCTAATGCTGATCCTTACGCGGCACCAGCAAGTGATGCTCCAGTTGAAACGTTTGGAGCGAAGGATGTTAGCGATTTACCTTGGGTAAATATCATGCAGGCCTATACATGTACCGAGTGTGGTAGATGTTCCTCTGTTTGCCCGGCAAACCAAACGGGTAAATTGTTGTCGCCTCGTAAAATCATGATGGATGTGAGGGATAGAGCAGAAGAGTTGGGTGCGTTTATCGATAAAAATGCTAAAGATACCAACGACGGAAAATCCTTATTTAACTATATTACACCAGAAGAATTATGGGCTTGTACTACTTGTAATGCTTGTACAGAGGCTTGTCCGGTGAATAACGATCCTTTAAGTGTAATTGTAGATTTACGAAGATATTTGGTAATGGAACAATCGCAAGCTCCACAGGAGTTAAACGGAATGTTTGGAAATGTGGAAAACAATGGAGCACCATGGGCTTTTCCTGCGGCGGATAGGGCAAAATGGATAGAAGAGTTATAATTTTTAATACACACTAGTTATGGCAACATTAAAGGTTAAAACGATGGCAGAAATGATGGCGAATAATGAAACGCCTGAAGTTTTGTTTTGGGTAGGATGTGCAGGAAGTTTTGATGATAGAGCGAAAAAAATTACTAAAGCAATGGTTAAAATTTTAAACCATGTAGGTATTAATTTTGCTATTTTAGGACAAGAGGAAACTTGTACGGGCGATCCTGCAAAAAGGGCAGGAAACGAGTTTTTGTACCAAATGCAGGCAACAATGAATATTCAAGTTTTAAATGCTTATGGCATTAAAAATATTGTTACCACTTGTCCGCATTGTTTTAACACCTTAAAAAATGAATATCCTGATTTAGGAGGACATTACAAAGTGCAACATCATACTCAATTTATCCAAGAGTTAATTAATAAGGGTAAATTAAAAATTGAGGGTGGAACATATAAAGGAAAAAAAATCACTTTTCATGACCCTTGTTATTTGGGAAGAGCTAATGGTGAGTACGAGGCGCCACGTTCTTTAATTGCGAAGTTGGATGCGGAGTTAGTTGAGATGAAACGATGTAAAACTAATGGTTTGTGCTGTGGCGCGGGTGGTGCACAAATGTTTAAGGAAGCCGAAAAAGGGGATAAAGAAATTAATATCGAAAGAACAGAAGAGGCGATTGAGTTAAATCCAGAAGTAATTGCAACGGGTTGTCCGTTTTGTAACACGATGTTAACGGATGGTGTGAAGTTAAAAAATAAGGATAAAAATATTAAAGTAATGGACTTAGCAGAGTTGGTTGCACAAGCATCCGAATTATAATTGGAAGATATGAATACAGTTTTAGATCAAAATTTCGCAGCAAATTCAAGGGTTTGGGTATATCAAAGCAATCGTTTTTTTACCAACGATGAGGTGGAACAATTACATTCCATATTATCCAGTTTTACACAATCTTGGGCGGCGCATAGCAAACCATTAAAAGCAACTTATGCTTTGTTGTCTAATTTGTTTATTGTTTTAATGGTGGATCAAAACTACGGAATGGCTTCGGGTTGTTCTATTGATAGTTCGGTGGCAGTAATCAAAAAAATTAACGAAACTTTTGGAGTGGATTTATTGGATAGATTAACAATTTCGTACGAGGAAAACAACCAAATTAAGTTGTTAAAAATGTTTGAGTTTCAGGATGCAATTGCACAAAATAAAGTAAACGAAAACACAATTGTGTTTAATAATTTGGTTCAAAACAAACAAGATTTCGAACAAAATTGGCGGGTAGAGTTAAAAAACTCATGGCATAAAAATTTACTTACTTTGGTTTAAAAAATACAAATACCACAAGTAAATTTTATCATACACAGGAATTGTATCGAATTCACACAGGAGTTTTCAACTCACACAGTTACGTCTAGCTGTAAATTTTTAAACCTAGGACGTAAACTGTGTGAAGCTTTAGCTTCCAGTGCGCGCATTAGCGCCTGTGGTTAAACCTCATCATTCTCCGTTTTCTTTCTCAATACCGATTACTCGCACTCAAAGCTGAAATTACCAAAGGTTCTTTCGCAAAAAGGGAGTTTATCCATTTTTTTTGTATTCTTTAAAATACAAATTAGCTCATTTTTTGTATTCTTTAAAACTCAAAATTAAAATTTGTTAGGTTTTAGTTTAAGGGTTTTGTTTTGGTGTATATTGTAATCTGAACGTTTCTGATTTTTAAAACTTCATTTCCTCTTTTCCAAACAAAAAACTCAAACTTATCTTTAGGATTTCTAACTGTAGGAATAAAGTTAAGCATTTCTACTTTTTGCCAAGTATTTTCGGTGTGTAGTATTTCGGGTTGTATTTCCATATATTTATCCGAGTAGGCTTTCTTTTTATGAATCATTTTTGTAACCAAAATAGGTTTGTTGTTTTGGTTAATAGGTTGGTTGGTTAAAACTTCTGCACTTACTTTATATATTGCTTCATCTGTGTTACTTAATTCTCCGAAAGGAATTTGTATAACCGAGGAATATTCTTGATCGGATAAAATTTCGTACGCCATATTTTCTTCAACATTTTTGGTGTACACCCATTTTTGCGAATCAAAATTAATCATTGGAGTAGAAGTAGCTTTGTAGTTATTTGCACTGTTTTGTAGTTCTTCAGAAGGAATCCTCCCCTTATCTAAAAGCAATAAATTATCGAAATTTGGATTAAAATTTAAACTTAAAAAATGCGCCCAATAACTTTCTTTGGTGGTTCTGGACGGATGAATAAGTCCTTTGTTAGTTTGATAACTCTGAAAAATATTTAAGAACGTGAATAAGCCAATGATCAATCCTAGGCTTATAATAATTTTTTTATTTTGTTTCAATAAGTGCTGTATCAAAAAACCTAGAGGTATAATATAAATTAAATAGGATTGTACCATGGAACGTTGCCCAAAGGATTCTGCATACCACAAACAAGTCCATGAGGATAATAAATATATGTTTATAACTGAAAAAACACTTAAGCTCACTAAAGCTTGGTTTTTATTTTTATTTTTCCACATCCAAATTAAACTACCTAAAGCTATTAGCATAATTGGTGTATATAACAACCAACCTTTACGGTAGCTATATAAAATTACTTAAATACGGAGTTGTTAAATCAAATCCTTCGCCGTGGTTTTGGTATGCGTTATAAAAATAATCTCCAGTTCCAGTTTTATAATAACTTATTTGAATAAATGCAGGTAAAACAAAACTTAAAATAGTTAAGCCAACACTTTTAGCGTTTTCCTTAATAAATTCAATTTTTTGTATAAATGAAACTTTGTTTGTTATATTCCAAAGTAATGGAATGAAAATAGATACAATTTCTGAGGCTCTGATTAAGCATGCAACACCAATGCTTATACCTAAAATTATGCTGTGTTTTTTCGATGGGTTATCATGCCATTTAATGGTATATAAAATAATTAGTGCGTAAAATGCAAACAAATGTCCATGAGGCATACCAATCATAAATACTGAAATAAATAAAAAATTGGTACTAAAAAAAAGTATTAAAAGTAAAATTGTTGTTATTTTTTCATTGAAAAAATGTAGTAAAACTTTATTGGCTAAAATTAAACCAGTAATGATGTAAAAAACATGCCCAGATATAATAGCCATTTGGTAAGGTAATGAAAATCCATCTGCAGGAAATGAAGTGGATAAACTTGCAAATAAATGTGCTAATAAAAAAAACGGCAAATAGATTAAAGCAAATCCAGATGGATATTGGATAATATTGTTTCCTGAAGAATGTGGTGCAAACTGATAAAAACTTGGAGTGTTATTATAAATTGAATTAATCTGGTTAATCTATTCGGAATTTTGTAAATAAGTATCTCCATAAATAAAATTTGCAGGTAAATATAAATAAGCGCCAAAGGTATCCCATGATAATACATTTTTAGGGAAATATGTGTAAATGCCTAAAAATAATATAATTACACAAAATAATATTGCTAAATTATTCGGTTTTTGGATAGAGAAATTGCTCATTATGTATTTGTTATAAGGTTTGTTGTATAGTTAATATTTCATTTTCACTCTCTCCTAATTTTTCCCATTGGTTTAAATTGTTGATTGTGGTTTGTGCAATTTGGGTAAGTGCATCTTGGGTTAAAAATGCTTGGTGTCCGGTGATTAAAACATTGGGGTGATTTTTTAACTCATCAAAAAGTAAATCATCGGGTTTTTTGTCGTGTTGTTTAAAAAAGATAGGTTTTTCGTTTTCGTAAACATCTAATCCGGCTTTTGCAAATTTATGATTGTTTAATGCATCTAACATATCTCTTGTATTTACTACGCCGCCTCTTGCTACATTTATAAAAATAGCATTGGATTTAAACCAATCAAATGTTTTTTTGTTGAATAAATATTTGGTTTGTGGTGTTAACGGACAAAATACGGCAACTACATCCGATTGATTACAAAGATTTTGTAAGGTCGTATAAGTAATCCCTATTTCATTTATTAAACTTGTATTTTCGTAAATGTCGTATGCTACTAAATTACAACCAAAACCTTTCATAATTCTACTAAAAGCAGCGCCAATTTTTCCAGTCCCAATTATTCCAACCGTTTTTTTATGTAAATCAAAACCAATTAAATTATCTAACCTATAATCGTGTTTGCTCATTAATTTTTGTCCTTCAATTATTTTTCGGTTTAAGCTCATTAATAAAGCAACTGCATGTTCTGCAATAGCATTAGGAGAATAAGCAGGCACATTGGCTACTTTAATATTACAGTTTTTTGCTTTTTGAATATCCACATGATCATAACCAACCGAGCGTAATGAAATATATTTTACACCATTTTGTTTAAGTTGTTGTATGATTATTTCGTTGGCATTATCCGAACTAAATAAAGCTATTGCATCAAAATCTTTACTTAAATCAACTGTATTTTCGCTAAGTTTATCTTGTAAAAAAGTAAGTTCATGTTTATTTTGATTGGCTTTTGATAAAAACTCTCTTTCGAAACCATGAGTAGAATATACTAAAACTTTCATTCGTTGTAATTTTGCAACGAATATACAAAATTGATTTTAAAAATCTACGTCCTCGTTTTGTTCTAAAACTTCCCAGGTATGGTCGGCTAATAATTGAGCGCTAGCAACCCATTGGTCGAACGGAATTTTTTTTCCCCATTCATTTGGACCAATTACAGCTAACACATAATGATTTTGTTTTTGATACAAATGATAAATTTTACCAATTAAGGGTTCAAACTTCATTTCGGCATTGTAAATTAAGGTAGAAACCTCAATACGTTGTTTTATTTTTTTTGCCTGTTTAGCTAAAATCTCAATTTGATCATAAATTTGTTGTAATTGTGTTTGGGTTTGTTGCTCCATAGCAGTGTAAGCTCTGGATTTAACTTTGCCCATATCCTCGGGTTTAATTAATGAGCTTCCGCGGTGATGGGGGTACTGAATAATATTGGGGATTTCGGTGATGTGATCCTCGTCTATCGGATTGATAAAGATTTTTTTATTTTCCATGATGCAAAAGTACAATTAACTTTTGTTTTATGAATTAAAAAAATAGTTAAACAGTTTTGAGAAGTAGAAGAAAGTTGATGTGAAAATATTTATCTGATTTTTAATCACTTGTGTTATTTTTGTTATTTTTTCGAATAAAATATTTTGATTTACAAAATTTCAACATATATTTGCACTCTCGATTATAAAACGGTCTGGTAGTTCAGTTGGTTAGAATGCCTGCCTGTCACGCAGGAGGTCGCGAGTTCGAGTCTCGTCCAGACCGCAAAAAGCTCAGCAAATTTTGTTGAGCTTTTTTTATTTTATCAAAATGGAAATTTTTGCATTTGTAGCTTTATTATTGGGAGTAGTTTTTTTTCTTTATGCATTATCATTTGCTTTTTCTAGATATTTAAATTTTTTAGCCCTAGCTTACATAGGGATTTGCAAAAAGCCATTTTTAAAACATTATTATTTATATAAAAAAACACTGCCAGAATATGCTAAAAAAATATTGCTGGATTATAATTTATTTTATAAGAAATTATCACAAAATGAACGTTCGATTTTTGAGCATAGAGTTGCAAATTTTATAGAAGATAAAAAATTTATAGGCTTAGAAGGTTTGAGTGTAACTAATGAAATGAAGGTGATTATTGCAGGGGTTGCGGTTAAATTAACTTTTGGTTTAAAAAAGTATAAATTATCAATTGTTAAATCGGTTTATATTTTTCCTGATATATATTTAAGTAAAACAACTAAGCAGTGGCATAAAGGCGAGTTTAATCCAAGCAAAAATTACATAGCTTTGTCGTGGAAGCACGCTATGGAGGGTATTGAAGATAATACAGACAATCTGAACTTGATTGTGCATGAATTGGCACATGCGTTAGTTTTAGAAACAAAAATTGATAGTCATGATGTATATTTTGGTTATCATTTCAGTAAAATAGATAATCTTATAAAACGCCCCGAAGTTTTTAGTGTAATTTCTAAAAATCCATATTTTAGAGATTATGCCCAAACCAATCGTTTAGAGTTTTATTCGGTTGCTATCGAGTGTTTTTTCGAAACACCAGAGGAATTTCAAAAACAATTACCAAAATTGTATCAATCGTTTTGTTTGTTGTTAAATACAAATCCTTTAAAAATATATCAATCAAAGTATGTTTAAGATAACTCAGTAAGTAAAAGTTCTACATTTAAAATCCTTAACAACAAAAATTAAGATTTAGGTTATGGAAAAAATTACAATTAAAAGTATTTGAATAAAAAGCGATTGTTTTTAGTTTGATTTAGGTTGTTAATATCATTTTTTTTAAACTACCCCCTAATTTTTTAATATAGTTTGTAAAAATTATTTCTTTTTTATACTTTTGCCCCCTGAAATTATAGGGGGTGTCCTCAAAAAAATAAAATTTTTATTATGAATATCGAAAAAAGATGGATTGTATCCTTCACTTTAGTCGCTCTAGTATCCATTACAGCCTTATTTTGGCCAGATACCACTACAGATTTAAGTAATTTTTTATCTACAGATGAAATTGTAGGCTCTGATGTAGCTTGGTTGTTAACTTCATCATGTTTGGTTTTGTTAATGACGCCAGGTTTATCCTTTTTTTATGGGGGTATGGTAGGGCAAAAAAATGTTATATCCACTATGCTACAAAGTTTTATTTGTTTAGGTGTGGTAAGTTTAATTTGGATTTTAGTTGGTTTTAGTATGGCTTTTGGTGATCCTATTGGGATTACAATTGGAGGAGAATATTATGGCTTGGTAGGAAATCCCTTTAGTTTTCCATTTTTAGATCATGTAGGACAATTTCCTCATAAAGAAATGGCATCTACTGTTCCATTTATTTTATTTGCTTTATTCCAAATGAAGTTTGCTATTATAGCACCAGCAATTATTACAGGTTCTTTTGCCGAAAGAGTAAGATTTATTGCATATTTATTATTTATTGTATTGTTTGTAATTTTTATTTACACACCACTTTGTCACTGGGTATGGCATCCTAAAGGAATTTTGGGTGCTTATTTTGGTGTAAAAGATTTTGCAGGAGGTACAGTAGTGCACATGAGTGCTGGTTTTGCAGCATTAGCAGGAGCAATGGTTTTAGGGAAACGTAAAAATAGTGCGCATGTACCTACCAATATTCCTTTTGTATTATTGGGAACTGGTATGTTATGGTTTGGTTGGTTTGGATTTAATGCGGGTTCAGCATTAGGGGCAACTGGCGATGCGGCAATGGCCTTTGTTACTACCAACTCTGCAAGTGCTGCTGCAATGTTAACTTGGATATTTTTTGATAGATTAAACGGACGTAAAGTATCTGCCTTAGGAGCTTGTATTGGTGCTGTTGTAGGTTTGGTAGCTATAACTCCAGCTGCAGGTTTTGTAAGTGTTCCCGAAAGTATTTTCTTTGGATTTATTACAGCGTTGGTTTCTAATAAATTTGTTCATTGGAACAGATTGTCTAAAATGGATGATACATTAGATGTATTTGCTTGTCATGGTATTGGCGGTATAATGGGTATGATTTTAACAGCAATTTTTGCTCGCCAAGAAGGAGCGAGTTTATTGCATGCAGGTGAAGGAGGAACTTTTGATTTGGTAAAAGGTTTAAGTGTTTTTGGTCATCACATGACAGCTTTAGTTTTGGTTTCAATATTTACATTTTTTGGTTCGGTTTTATTGTTTAAATTAACTAATAAAATTATAGGTTTAAGAGTATCGGAGGAAGCAGAGGAAATTGGTTTAGATTTATCTCAACATGATGAGTCGATTGATTTACGTAAAATGTCTAAAACTCAACATTAAAAATTTGTATTGAAGTGTAAAAAAGGAGGTCTTAATATGAGGTCTCCTTTTTTATTGAATTACATTTGCTAAAATCGATTAAAAATAGCTATTTTTACGCACAAAATTAAAATATGTCTAGAGCTTATCAAGTTTGTAATCGTTGTGTTATGGATACTACAGATCCAATAATCACTTTTGATCAGGAAGGAAATTGTAATCATTGCACGGAGTTTATCAACAAACGATCTAAACATAAATATCAAGGTGCTGAAACCGACGCGCAATTTAAACAGTTGATTCAAAAAATTAAAGAAGAAGGAAAAGGAAAGCCTTACGATTGTGTTGTAGGCTTAAGTGGAGGAATTGATAGTAGTTACGTAGCTTATATTTGTAAACAAAATGGATTAAGAGTTTTAGCAGTTCATTTAGATAATGGATGGAACTCGGAAGAAGCTGTACAAAATATCAAAAATATTGCAAGAAAATTAGAGATTGATTACGAAAGTTATGTGTTGGATTGGGAAGAGTTTAAAGATATACAACTGGCATTTTTAAAGGCTAGCGTACCCGAAGCAGAAACACCTACAGATATTGCAATACCTGCAGCAATGCACAAAATTGCTGCAAAATATGGTGTTAAAAATATTATAAGTGGAGGTAATTTTGCTACAGAAGGAATATTGCCTAAGCATTGGCATTATAATGCAAAGGATACTAAATATTTTAGTTTTATTCATAAAAAGTTTGGTTTAAAAAAACGCAAAACTTTTCCGTTTTTTGGTTTCGAACAAGAAATGTACTACAAGTTAGTTAAAGGAATTAAAATAATTTATCTGCTAAATTATGTGCCTTATGCTAAAAATGAAGCAATGGAATTGCTTAAGAAAGAGTTGGATTGGAAGTATTATGGAGGAAAACATTACGAATCTAAATATACAGGTTTTATTCAATCCTATTATCTCTATCATAAATTTCAAATTGATTACCGCAGAGCTACTTTTGCATCTTTAATTTGCACAGGCGAAGTTACACGCGATGAGGCTTTAGAGGAGTTAAAGAAGTTACCTTATACTGATGAAAAAGTAAAAGATGAAAAGGCTTATATTGCGAAAAAGTTGGGCGTTAGTTTAGATGAGTTTGAGCAAATATTGAATTTGCCTCCAAAATGGTATAGTGATTATCCAAACGACGAAAAAAAATTACAATACATTTATGATACCTACCGTAAAATTTTTAAAAAGGAAAAATTAGGCAGTTTTTAATTTTGTTTTTAAAACTATTTTAGTGGTTTTCATTAAATTGCCTCAATTTTCGTTGTTTTAAATCATAAAAAATTAAAAATCGCATTGTAAAACATATTTTATAAAATTTAGATATGTTTATCTATATATAGTTTTTTACTTTTGTTAAGTTGTTCGCATAAATATTTTTAATAATGATAATTAGTAAAGTAAATTCAATTAAGTTAGTAATTGTTTTTTTTATAGGAGTTGTATTTTTTTCTTCATGCAGTAGTTATGTTGGTAAAGAAGGTAGTGTAAAAGTACATTTACAATTAAAAAATGCTTCAGGTTTAACCGCTATTATCCAGGTTTTAAAATCTAAAGAAGTAATTAATGTAGATACTATACAATTAGATGATAATGGTGAAATTAAATTTTATTTAGATCCAGAGGAAGTATCTTTTTATTCTATTTTGTTCGAAAACGAAAAAAAAGAAGTTAGATTATTAGCAGAAGCAGGAGATGAAATTGAGGTAAATGGCGATTTAAACGATTTGCTTAAAACTTTAAAATTTAGCGGTAATCCAAAAATGGAACAATTGAACGAATTTCATAAAATTGTTTTAGAATATTCGTTGGTTTTAGACTCGTTAAGAGAAGCTTACAGTGTACTAATGGAAAAAAATATGCATTATGCGCACGATGAGCAGTTTAACGAAAAATACCGAAAAGCAACAATGACTATGAACAAAAATGTTGTTGATTACGTGAAAAAATACCAAAATCAATTTATTGTTTTATTAGCGTTAAGGTCGTTAAATCCTAAAGAGTATTTGGATTTATATAAAGAAACTGCAAAGGTAATCGGACAAACAATGCCAAAATCAACTTATGTTCAATATTTTGTAAATGAAGTAAGTAAGTTAAGTAACATGAGTGTTGGTGGAGAAATCCCAGGGTTCTCTTTACCAAATCCTACAGGTGAAATGGTTAACTTAAATGCTTATAAAGGGAAATATGTTTTGATAGATATTTGGGCAACATGGTGTAAACCTTGCAAAGTTGAAATGCCATATTTAGCTAAAGCAAAAGAACAATTTAAAGACAAAAACTTTGAAGTAATTAGTATTTGTGTGGACAGAGAACAAATGAAAGCGGCTTGGTTACAAACTATAAAGGATTTAAAAACTGAGTGGGTGCATCTGTTTGATTTAAATGGCGAAGGCATTGTTGATTTGTATGATGTACATATGTTTCCAACATTAATTTTAATAGATCCAGAAGGTAAAATTGTGGAATCTAGTAGTTCGCCAAATTCTAATTTCCGAAGAGAAGAAATGTTGAAAAGATTAAATGAAATATTTCTTTAGTATCTAATTTAAATTGCAAACTATTATCAATAAATTGTAAATGCAACGTATTTTAATCCAATCATTTTTATTGTTAATTGGCGCATTATTATTGTCTTTGGGTTGGGCACCATACAATTTTATATTGGGTTCATTTGTTGGTTTAGTTCCCTTGTTGTATGTAGTTTATCAGCTAAATCAAAATCAAAAAAAATCCATAATTGTATTTCTTTACGCATATTTTTATTTTGTAGCGTTTAATTTTTTTACCATTTGGTGGGTGAAGAATGCTAGTTGGCTAGGAGTTATTGCAACTTTAGTGGTAAATAGTTTTTTTTATGCTTTAATTTTTGTTTTGTATAGTAAAGTTTCCAAATATTTACCTTCTAAAATTGCTTATTTATCTTTTGTAACTTTTTGGTTAGCTTGGGAATATATCGAGTTGTTGGATTGGGATTTATCTTGGCCTTGGATGACATTGGGTTTTTCGTTAGCCAATCACATTTGGGCGATACAATGGTACGAAATTACAGGTGTGTTAGGTGGTAGTTTATGGATAGTTTTAATTAATTTATTGGTATGGAGTAACCTAAAAATTAAAATAGTAAATCGAGAATTTTTACGCAAACGAATTTATTTATTGGTAACAGTTTTAGTTGTCCCAATATTGTTTTCGGGTGTTTTATGGATGAATTATGCCGATGATGGAAAAAAAATAATTGCAATTGTAGTGCAGCCCAATTTTGACCCATATACCGAAAAATTTATTACTGCAAATGGTTACGAGCAAAGTTTGTCTCCATCGCAACAAGCAATGGTGATGATGAACTTAGTTGATGAAATACCCGCAAAAAATGTGGATGTGATTTTGTTTCCCGAAACGGCGGTTCCAACAACAGTAAAAAAAGAGGAAATGCAATTTAATTCCGTATTGCAAACATTGGTTCAGTGGGCAAATTCAAAAGAAATTCCATTGATTACTGGTGTGCATTTTGCCGAAGATGTAGAGGTGTTTGATAAAAATAATATCCCTGCAGATGTTAAAAAATACCGTTATGAAGATGCATATTATAAGCGTTACAATTCGGCTTTATGGATTCAAAATGGCGAAATAACCGATATTTATCATAAATCTAGATTGGTGATTGGTGTAGAGCGAATTCCAAGTTATTTTGTTTTTTTACAACGTTATTTAATCGATTTTAAAGATGACCAACTAGAATCCGAATACAATCCCAATAACGGAATTCAGGAAAATCGTTCCGTTTTTGTAAAAGCGGATAGTGCCTATAAAACCACTTTAAAATTGGCTCCAATTATATGTTACGAATCCATTTTTGGAGAATTTGTAACAGGTTATGTTAAAAATGGTGCAAATCTTTTGGGGATTATAACAAATGATGCTTGGTGGGGTGATACACCAGGGTATAAACAACATTTTTCGTATGCTAAATTACGTGCAATAGAAACGCGTAGAAATGTAGTTAGAAGTGCCAATACAGGTTGGAGTGGGGCAATAGATAGTAGAGGAAAGGTGTTGTTTCAATCGGAATACTGGAAACCTGGCGCTTTTAAAGTTGAAGTAACAACCAACGAAAAAATTACGACCTACGTAAAATATGGCGATTTTTTAGGCAGAATCTCTATTCCTTTATCTATACTTTTTATCATAAATGCGTTTATTAAACGCAAGAAAAATAAAAGTTTACTAAGTAAAATTTAGTTTTTTTACTATTCTCCAAAAATCTCATTCAACTTTATCCTATTTAGGGTATCTAACCTTTTGTGAACGAAAAAAACAACATATTATCCGAAATTAATTCGCATCCCGAAATGGTTTTAAATCAACTAATTCGAGAAAATTCGGCTAATTTTTATAAGGTAATTTTGCGAATGGTGGTAAATGCAACGGACGCCGAAGATGTTTTGCAAAACGCTTTTATTAAAATTTGGCAAAACTTGCAGCAATATAAAGGTGATTCTTCGTTGTTTTCATGGAGTTATCGAATTGTTATCAATGAATGTTTGCAGTTTTTGCGGCGTAAAAAAGTAAAACATTTGTTTTTGCTCGAAAATTATACCGATAAGTTGATAGGGTTTACCTATCAAAATCCTGTAAACGAAAATAAAATCGAACAAATTTTACAACAAGCTATTTTGCAATTGCCCGAAAAACAACGTATTGTTTTTAATATGCGCTATTTTAACGAGCTAACTAACGAACAAATTGCCGAAATTATGCAAGTGCATATTGGTACTGTTAAAACACAATATCATCATGCTGTAAAAAAAATCGAGAATTATTTAAAAAAGCATTCAACTTTTTTATAAACCATTCATCTAATAAAATATGGAAGAGTTAAATAAAATTGATAAAAAAGTATTGTTTCAGGCACCACAAAATATTGCTGAAATTATCGAAAATAAAGTTCATTCTAAAATTTTTAAACCGCAAAATAACTATGGTTTAATTTTTAAGTTAGCAACAGTAAGTTTTGCAGTTTTAATTTTAGTTTATCTTTTTATTCCCAAAACAAATTCTGATTTAGAATGGCAGGATGTTTGGACTAGCGAAGATGAAATTACAGAGTATTTGGAGGAGATGGACGAACAAGAATTTAATCAATTGTATTCCATTATGCAACAATAATTATTAATCTTTAAATTTTTAAATCATGAAAAATTCACAAAACAAATTGGTTTGGAGCCTTTTACTAGTATTACTATTAAATTTAGGCGCTACAGCACAGCAAAAACGAGATAAATATCGCGATGAAGGAAAAATGAAAGAGAGGAAGGAAAAAATGCAAGAAATGAAAACAAACTATGTTTTAAAAAATGTAGAACTTACTTCTGTAGAAAGCGCTAAATTGAATGAAATTAATGATAAATATGAAAAGTTACTTTTCGAATCGGAGAAAGAGCATCGCGAACAAGCAAAAATTATTCATAAAAAAAATGCCAGCGAAATTACCGAATCAGAAGCTCGAGATTTTTTAAATAAACAAATGGAGCATAAAGAAAAAATGCACCAACTTAAAAAACAAAAACAAGAGGAGATGTTGCAAAATTTTTCTGCTGTTAAAGTTTTAGAAATCCAAAAGGCCGAAAAAAACTTTAAACATGATGCAATGAAACATCATGTTAAAAAGAAGTAGAATTATAACTTTAGTTTAAATAAAAAAGAGCTAATTTTAGCTCTTTTTTATTTTTAAATATTTGTATGTTAGATACTTGTTTCTGTTTTTTTTATTTTATCAGTTTATTAACTAATAATTATCATGTTTGCGTTTGAAATATATCATAACTATTTAAAAACTAATTGATGAATTTTGTAATAAATAATTAAGCATGATACTGGAGGACATCAACGAATTTTTAAATTTTTTAAATCCGAATAAAAAAGATTACAATCGTTGTAACGATGCAATGAAAAGCATTCAGTTATCTATGGATCAAATTAAAGATGTTTTGTATTGGCATCCAGAATATTATACAAGAAATTTATTGTCGAGAACTGAGATTTATGAAGTGTATATTTGTTGTTGGTTACCCGGGCAGGCGAGTCCTATACACGATGTAAACGGACAAAATAGTTGGTGTAAAATTATACAAGGTTCATTGGAATTAAATGTTTATCAAGATAATAAAAAAATTGCTCACCGCATTTTGCAAGAAAATGATTTAATGGAGCCTTTGGATAAAAATATAATGTATTCCTTGTCCAATACTCAAAATGTAAAAACTGTTAGTTTACATTTGGTTTCTTTACCAGTAAATACTTTTGGGGTTAATAACCAAAAAAACAACGATGTAGAGTGGGTGCAAAAATATTATCATACTATTAACGGAACAATCATACAACATTAAAAATTAAATTTATGGAAATTACTTATGCAGTATTAATAGCTTTAAATATTTTAGCTTTGGTTGCAATTGCAACTTTATCAGAGTCGATTAAAACAATAGCAGTTTTTAAAAAATCTAAAGAACAAAAATAAAAAACAAAAACTTTTTGCGATTTTTGTATAAATTTGAAAAAGTTTATATATCTTTGCGACCTGTTTTTTAGAAAAGAATTATAAAAGATGCAATTGACTACTGATACAAAAAAAGAGATTTTCGGCAAATATGGAAAATCAGAAGCAGATACAGGTTCTGCTGACGCACAAGTTGCTTTATTTACTTTAAGAATCAAACATTTAACTGAACACTTAAAAGTAAATAAAAAAGATTTCGTTACTAAAAGATCATTACAAAAAATGGTAGGTAAAAGAAAATCTTTGTTAGATTATATTAAAAAGAAAGATGTTGAACGTTACCGTTCATTAATCGCTGAATTAGGTTTAAGAAAATAATGTTCTTAAATAACATATAGTATTTTATAAAGGCAGCTGGGTTCCCAACTGCCTTTTTTAGTTTGTAAATAGATTAAAAATGATAGACGTTAAGCAACAAGAAGTAAAGTTAAGAGATGGTAGAACGATTACCATCGAAACAGGTAAATTGGCTAAACAAGCTGATGGATCAGTTACAGTTAGAATGGGTAATACCATTTTATTAGCAACTGTGGTTTCATCTACAGAATTAAGAGATGGAATTGATTTTTTCCCGTTAAGTGTGGAGTACAGAGAAAATTTCTCGGCAGGAGGTAGAATTCCTGGTGGGTTTTTTAAACGTGAAGCTCGCCCTAATGAAGTTGAAATTTTAACATGTAGATTAGTTGATAGAGCTTTAAGACCTTTGTTTAATGATGATTACAGATTTGAAACTCAAGTAATTATTCAGATGATTTCTTACAGCGAAAACGAAACACCTGAAGGTTTAGCTTGTTTAGCGGCTTCTGCTGCTATTGCGGTTTCGGATATTCCTTTTAACGGTCCGGTTTCGGAAGTTAGAGTAACAAGAGTAAATGGACAATTTATTGCTAATCCAACTAAAGCGCAATTGGCAGAAGGGGATTTAGATATGGTAATTGCTGCTACAATGGATAATGTGATGATGGTGGAAGGTGAAATGCATGAAATTTCTGAAGAAGAAATGATTGAAGCAATTAAATTTGCACATGAAGAAATCAAAATCCAATGTCAGGCTCAATTAGATTTAGCAGCTAAAGTTGCTAAAGCAAATCCTAAAAGAGAATATACTAGTCCGCAATTAAACGAAGAAATTGCTGCAAAAGTAAAAGCTGCAACTTACGATAAGTTATACAATGTTGCAAAACAAGCATCTGCAAAACATGAAAGAGCTGCGGCTATGAATGCTATTTTAGAGGAATTTGTTGCAAGCTTAAGCGACGAAGAAAAAGAAGCTTATGGTGGTGATGTTAAAATTGCATTCAAAAAAACACAGAAAAAAGCAGTAAGAGATTTAGTGATAAATGAAGGAATTAGATTAGATGGCAGAAATACTACAACTATCCGCCCGATTTGGTCCGAAATCGACTATTTACCATCTGCTCATGGTTCGGCAATTTTCACACGTGGTGAAACACAATCTTTAACAACAGTAACAATGGGCTCTAAATTAGATGTTCAAAGTTTAGATGCGGTTTCAGATGTTAGAGAAGATAATTTTTATTTACATTACAACTTCCCTCCATTTTCTACAGGCGAAGCGCGCCCATTAAGAGGAACAGGACGTAGAGAAATTGGACATGGAAACTTAGCATGGAGAGCATTAAAACCAGTTGTTCCTAAAGTAAATTTCCCTTATACAGTAAGAGTTGTTTCGGATATTTTAGAATCAAATGGTTCATCCTCTATGGCAACTGTTTGTGCAGGAACATTAGCATTGATGGATGCGGGTGTACAAATTAGTGCACCAGTATCGGGTATTGCAATGGGTTTAATTTATGATAGTGAAACAAAAAAATATGCGGTTTTATCGGATATTTTAGGCGACGAAGATCATTTAGGTGATATGGACTTTAAAGTTACAGGTACACAAAAAGGTATTACTGCAACACAAATGGACATTAAAATTGATGGTTTATCTTACGAAATTTTGATTAAAGCATTGTATCAAGCTAAAGAAGGTAGATTACATATTTTAGGTGAAATGAATAAAACTATTTCCGAGCCTCGTCCAGAATTTAAAGCTCATACACCACGTATAGAGAGCTTAATTATTGGTGCTGAGTTTATTGGTGCGGTGATAGGGCCAGGAGGTAAAATTATCCAGGAAATTCAAAAAGTTACCGAAACCATTATTACTATCGAAGAAAAACCAAACAAAACTGCTGAGGTTGCAATTTCTGGTAAATCTAAAGATGCAATTGTTGCTGCTTTAAATTGGGTTAGAGGAATTGTAGCTGTACCAGAAGTAGGTGAAACTTACGAAGGTAAAATCAAATCTATTTTAGAGTTTGGAGCTTTTGTTGAAATTTTACCAGGAAAAGAAGGTTTGTTACACATTTCTGAAATTGATCATAAACGAATTAAAAACGTTACGGATGAGTTAACAGAAGGACAAATAGTTCAGGTTAAATTATTAGAAATAGATAAAAAATCTGGAAAAATGAAGCTGAGTCGTAAGGCGTTGATGCCAAAACCAGAGCAACAAGAACAAGCAAATTAAAAAATAAAAAGCTGTTGGAAATCCCAACAGCTTTTTTTATTTTAGCTTACTTTTATACATTATGCGTAATCTTTTTTTGTTATTTAGTTTTTCCGTTTTAACCACTTTTGCACAGGACCAGATTAAATTGGGTTTATTGGTGTATAGAGGAGGTGGAGATTGGTACGCAAACCCAACAGCTTTACCCAATTTAGCAAAGTTTTGCAATCAACATTTAAAAACAAATATCCAAACTAAATACGATGAGGTAAATATTGGAAGCAAAGATATTTTTAATTATCCTTATGTTTATTTAACGGGTCATGGTAATATTGTTCTCAATCCTCAAGAAAAAGAAAATTTAGTCCAGTATTTACAAAATGGAGGTTTTGTACATGTGGACGATAATTATGGCTTAGATGCCTTTGTTCGTCCTTTACTAAACAGTTTATTGCCTAACCAAAAATTACAGGAAATTCCTAATGATCATGAGATTTTTAAAATGAAATTTACGCGTAAAAACGGATTGCCTAAAATTCACGAACACGATGGTTTGCCACCGCAAGCTTTTGGCTTGTTCCATAACGGTAAATTAGTTTTGCTGTATACCTACGAATGCGATTTAGGAAATGGCTGGGAAGATAGTTCTGTACACAACGATCCAGAAGAAATCCGACAAGAAGCCTTAAAAATGGGGGCGAATATTATTGAATACGCGTTCACTAGATAGGTTATTTTCAACTTGCTGATTTATATCATTTTTTTGTTTTATTCAACTATTTATCTTTACACTAAATAAAATTATAAATATGTTGAAGCAAACTTCATGGGTGTTATTGATTCCCTTTTTATTGGCGTGTAGCAAAAATAAAACTCAACTAAAAGCAGAGTATAAAACCATAACGGAATCAGTGTATGCATCCGTAAATTTGGTGCCTAAAAATTATTATAAAGTAAGCTCGGCACAAGGCGGAATAATTGATAAAATGTTTGTGAGTGTGGGCGACACGGTGGAGGAAGGGATGGAAATTGTGAAAATTAAGGACGATAAAGTAGATATCAGTCAGGATAATTCCCGTTTAAATTATGAAATTGTTCAATCCAAAACCAATCAAACCTCGGGAACTATCGCTCAGTTTCAAAAAAAGATTGAAATTGCGTATTTACAACTCGAAAATGATTCGGTAAATTTTAAGCGACAAGAAAATTTATGGAAAAATAAAATTGGATCCAAAGCCGAGTATGAAGCCAAAAAAATGAAATATGATTTATCCAAAAACAACTATAAACAGTTGATTTCCGAGTTGGAATTGATTAAAAAGGAATTGAATAACCAGCTTAAAATTGCATTAAACAATTGGCAAATTAACTTATCGCAAAAAAAAGATTACATCATAAAATCCAATTTAAGTGGTTTAGTATATGATGTTTTTAAAAAACAAGGAGAGTGGGTAAATGTAAACGAAGCAATTGCTATTATTGGCAACAAAGATTGGTTTGTAGTGGAAATGAATATTGATGAAAAAGAAATTTCCAAAATTAAAACCAAACAAAAAGTAATCATTACTTTAAAAGCCTATCCTAACCAAATTTTCGAAGCCAATATCAGTAAAATTCACCCCAAAATTAATGCGCAAACACAAACATTTTTAGTAGAAGCCGAGTTTAGTAAAGCCTATCCTAATTTATATATGGGTTTAAGTGGCGAGGCGAATATTGTTATCGGACAAACCAAAAAAGGTGTGGTTATACCTAAAAATTGGATTGTAAATAATCAAGTTTATACCGATAATGGTTGGGTGGATATTGAGCAAGGAATTGGAAATTTATTTGAAGTAGAAGTTTTAAAAGGTATAGATACCAATACCGTAATTTTACCTTTACCTAAAAAATAATGGGCTTTAATTTAATTATTAAAATTGCTATAAAGCATTTGTTTACAAGGGTTAAACAAAGTGCTGTGGCGGCTTTGGGTGTAACTTTTGGTATTGCGGCATACATTATTTTAATGTCGTTTATGACAGGCTTAAACTCCTTGTTGGATGGGATGATTTTGGATAGAACACCGCATGTACAGGTGTATAACGAGAGCAAAATTTCGGCAATTCAGCCTATCAATCAATGGGAACATGATAAAAATGCTTTAAATGTAATCCACTCTGTACAACCCCAACAAAATGTAATGGGCATTCAAAATGCTACCAATATTTTACAGTATTTACAATCGCGCAAAGAGGTAATAGGTATTACCAAACAAGTTGCTGTAAATGGTTATTTTATTACCGGTGCAATACAGTTGCCAGCTTTAATTAATGGAGTGGATATTATTAAAGAAAACGATTTGTACAATTTGGGCGATTATGTTGTTGAGGGTAATTTTAAACATTTAGCCGAAATGGATAACGCCATAATTGTTGGGGTAGGAGTTGCCGAAAAAATGGGTAAAAAAATTGGAGATGTTATCATTGTGAATAATATAAAAGGAGTGCAATTTCCATTAAAAATTGTGGCTTTGTACCAAAGTGGTATGGCGGAGTTGGATAATCGGCAGGCATATACTTCTGTACAAACGGCACAAGTAATTTCGGGCTTAGGCAATAGTTATTATACCAATATCAATGTACAATTAAAAGATATGTTGTTGGCGCCACAATTTGCGCAGGATATTGCTCAAATTTTTGATGTTTCGGCAATGGATATCCAAACGGCTAATGCTCAATTTGATGCGGGTAGTTCGGTGCGTAATTTAATATCGTATGCGGTTTCATTTACCTTATTGTTGGTTGCAGGTTTTGGTATATACAATATTTTAAACATGATGATTTACGAAAAAATGAATGATATTGCGATTTTAAAAGCTATTGGTTTTTCCGGTGGAGACGTAAAATGGATATTCGTTAGTCAGGCTTTAATCATTGGAATTTTTGGGGGATTATTAGGTTTAACTCTAGGTTATGGAGTTTCGGTTTTAATTGCGCACACACCATTCGAGGTAGATTCCTTTCCCAATATCAAAACCTATCCAGTTAATTTTAATCCCGATTTTTATATTTTGGGAATAATTTTCGCCTTAATTGCAACATTTTTAGCGGGTTATTTGCCTGCCAAAAAAGCCGAAAAAATTGATCCAGTGGATATCATTCGTGGTCAGTAACTTTAAATCGCAAGTAATTATTTTACCCATTTAACCACAAAATTACAAGTACATGAATCCAATTTTACAAGTAAAAAATATCAATAAATATTTTGATGGTGCAGTGCCTTTTCATGCTTTAAAAGATATTTCGTTTTCGGTAAATCAGGGCGAAATGGTTTCTATCATGGGAAAATCGGGTTGTGGTAAATCCACTTTGTTGTATATTTTATCTACTATGGATACCCAATATACGGGCGAATTATATATTCAAAATCAGTTAATTTCCGGACAAACCCCTGATTTTTTGGCACATATTCGCAATCAGCATATCGGTTTTGTTTTTCAGTTTCATTATTTATTACCCGAGTTTACTGTGTTGGATAATGTAATGTTGCCCGCTTTAAAATTAGGTGTAAAATCGAAGGAGGAAATAGAAGAAAATGCCTTAAAACATTTAGAAATGTTAGGGATTAAAGATCAGGCGTTAAAATTATCTACCATGATTTCGGGCGGACAAAAACAACGCGTTGCCATTGCTCGTGCTTTAATTAACGAACCCACTTTAATAATGGGCGACGAACCCACTGGGAATTTAGACACCAAAAATTCGCTTTTGGTTTTTGATATTTTCAAAGAGTTATCTCAAGAAAAAAAATTATCCCTACTAATAGTTACCCACGATGAAGATTTCGCCAACAAATGTGATCGTAAAATCATTATGGAAGATGGAAAAGTGATTAGGGATTAACTTTTATCTAACTAAAAGTACATATCCGTTTTTAATGATATTTTCCAAATACTTTACACTATAAAAATAAGTGCCAGCTGGAGCTGGGTTGCCGTTAGTATTGCCATCCCAAGGTGCGTTGATGGGGGAGTTTTTATAAATAATTTTACCCCAACGGTTAAAAATGGTATAGCTTAAATATTGAGGATTAATTTCGTTACTAATTGTTAATGCAGATAAATAATCGTTTAAACCATCGTTGTTTGGGGTAATAATATTTGGGAATTGTATTAAGCTAGTTGTGCAATTTATATTGGGGCGAACTACAATCGTATCCGTATATGTAGCACAATTGTTTTGTACTTCTACCCAATATTCGCCTGGAGTATCAATTACAATACTACCAGTACTTTCGCCAGTGTTCCATAAGTAATTTCCTATGGCAGGATATTGTGCACTTAAGCGGATTGGTTTATGGGAACAAACTGTTGTATCCGGACCTAAAAATCCTTTTTCTATACCGTAAATGGTAACACATTGTTGTAAAGTATCCGATATTCCATTTTTATAAGTAATAAACTCTACCGAATGATTTCCTTTTTCGTTAAAAATAAATTGTGTAGCAAAGCCTTTAACTATTAAGTTTCCATCATCTAAAATCCATTTTGCAGAATCTAAACCTAGAGAATCTTCAAAGTATAAATTTATCTCCTCCCCAACACATTCGCCTGTGTATTTAAAAATAGGAGTGGTATCAAATAAAAAAGGCGCGAAGTTGGTGATGCTACCTCCGTTACTTCTTCCGTCTAAATAGATGCTATTTTTTTCATAATTGATATCGTTAATAGATACGGCATTAGGATTGTGAATTACAGATAAATAATTTCTGTCTGCAATATAAATTTTACCATCTAAACCCAATTGTAAACCAGTTAAACTTTTTTCTTTATATTTTTCAATTGTTAGGTCATTTAAATTTACCCGATAACCATCGTCGTTATAAATATAATTATCTGAAAATTCAAAAGCGTAGTAATATTCAGAATCCCAATGATCAGCTGATTTAATATTTTCAATTTTTCCGTTGGTATTATTGAATGCTGCAAAATATTTACCCCCATTCCAAGCTATTAAATTTCCTTTAACATTTGATTTAATATATGAAGGACAGCTTTTGTCTAATATCCTAGTAATTACAGGGGATTTATTCACTTGATTATTTTGTATTAAAAAAGAATAAATGTAATTATTTTTTTGATTTGAAGAACCAATTATTATCCAAGAATCTTTGTTGTTGCAATGTTTAACAATTGTAATGCCTTCATGTAATTCACCTTCAATTATTTCAATTTTTCTTTCTGTTACAATACCATTGCCCCCACCTAAACTCATGTCAACAACAGAAAAGTATAATTTATTTTTGAAACTACATTGATTTAAGCTAAAAACAAAATATTTATTTGAATCATTGTAAAACGGTACCACTAAACATTGAATTGTTGATTCGTTACCTCCTAAATCTATTCCATTAAACATAACTTTATGATTACGATTAAAAACAGTGTTTCCATTGGTATAAAATAATAGATTGCCATTTTTATCACTAATTGAAGTAGCCGCTTCTAATGTTTTCATAGAACTATTATTTAAAACTTCTAGACCAATACTAGTAAACTTTATTCCAACATTATCTCCAAAATACCAATTAGCAGTTTGTTTTTGGCTGTAACAATTAAGGAAACAAAAAAAGATGATTATTAAAAACTTAAAATGCATACAGCAAAGATACAATTTATAAAAAAACTCATTTGTTTAAAAAGATAATAGCTTGAAAATATTTTTGTAAAAATCATAAAGTAATATGAAAAGTGATTGAGGGTAATAGAATACTTTGGATAAGCTGATTGCTTAAAACAATATTTGCACATATCTTAAATCATTAAAACTTGTAAAAATTGCAAGTTTTAATGATTTGTATTTGATGAGTTTTAAAAAAGGCAGTTTGTTTTGGTTTTTGTATTTAATAGTAAAAAGGGCAACAACGTAGGCATTGCCCCTACAAAACAATAAACCACAGGTGCTTTCGAATAAAAGGAATCTTTGATTTAATCGGTTTTATACAAACAACAAAGTGTTTGATAGTAATAAACAAAAGTGTTCGTTTTCAGCAAACACTTTTGTATTTTACTAAAAAAAACTTATCTTTGTTTTTAAAATAAAATAGTTGAAATGATAAAGAAATCAACACTATTAGAGGTGATAGTTTTTGAAAAAAGCAAAATTTTAAACTTAGATTTAGGTTTGGAAAGAGAATTATTGCAAGATTTAAATTATAGTTTAGATGATTATGCATTGATTATTTCGGGAATTCGACGAAGTGGAAAGAGTACATTACTAAAACAATTTATACATTCTCGTGTAGATGAAAGCTTTATTTATTTAAATTTTGATTCGGCAAAACTTTTTAGTTTTGAATTAGAAGATTTTGAATTACTGGATGAAATTTTAAATGAAAAAAATATTAAATTTTTATTTTTTGATGAAATCCAAGCAATTATTGGTTGGGAAGTTTATATCCGACAAAAATTAGACGAAAGATTTAATGTGGTAATAACAGGATCCAATGCTTCATTATTAAGTAAAGAGTTAGGGACTAAGTTAACTGGTAGGCATATAACAAAGGAGTTGTTTCCATTTAATTATGGTGAATATTGTAGATACAAAAAAACAGAAAATACTTTCAATTCATTTGAAAATTTTTTGGAAGAAGGAGGTTTTCCATTGTTTTTAAAGCAAAATGAAATTGATTTAAAATCGGAATTGATAAATGATATAATTTATAGAGATATAGCTGTTAGGTATAATATAAGAGATGTGAAATCTTTAAAACAACTTTTAATTTTTTTAGCAACCAATGTTTCTAATCTAATTTCTGCAACAAAATTAAAGCAATATATTAATATTAAAAGTACTTCTACCGTATTAGAATTTTTGAGTTACTTTGAACAATCGTACCTTATTCAATTAGTGCCTAAATTTTCATACTCAACTAAGGTACAGTTGGTTAATCCTAAAAAAGTATATTTTATCGATAATGCGTTATCAGAATCTATAGCAATGAATTTTACTAAAGATAGAGGAAGGAAGTTAGAAAATACAGTTTTTTGGGAATTAAGAAAAAGGAAAAAAACAGTATTTTATTTTAATGAAAATGGAAATGAATGTGATTTTGTAGTTTTTTCTTATGCTAATCAAATCGAACAAGTAATACAAGTATGTTATGATTTAAATTTTGATAATCAAAAAAGAGAAATTAAAGGATTGTTAGATGCTATGAATTATTTTGAATTAACATCAGGAACGATCATTACTATGAATCAAGAAGACGTAATAATGCAAGAAGGTAAAAGAGTAAATGTTATACCTGCATTTAAATATTTTAACATTTTACCCCAAAGGAATTAATTTGAACCAATTTATTTCATAGTCTCCCGTTGGCCGGCACACTGAACACCGTAACCTGAAAGGTTCATGAACGCCTTTATAAAATATTATGTAAGCTTCCCCAAAAAATAAACAGTTTAAAAGTAGACAAAAAATGTTTAACTTAAACTAAAAAAAAGATGAAAAAGAAGCAATTTAGTCCAGAACAAATTGTAAGCTTCCCCAAAAAATGAACAGTTTAAAAGTAGACAAAAAATGTTTAACTTAAACTAAAAAAAAGATGAAAAAGAAGCAATTTAGTCCAGAACAAATTAGTTCAATTTTAAAGGAGTACGACA
>JACCEB010322486.1_pt1 | contig 30464 bp, 33 predicted proteins | sample 7454761 | NCBI WGS metagenome assembly JACCEB01 (sample SAMN15323454, study PRJNA562643) | freshwater metagenome | isolation source: river surface water | place: USA:Blue River Watershed | collected 2017-08-18
ATAAAACTTGGCAAAATTATCCGTTTCCAAGAAGAGCCTCTTTACAATCTTTCTTCGCGCCCAATGATGAAAGCAGCAGCGATGGCCGATTCCTCTTCCGAAGTAACAAGTTCACAAATTGCCGCTGGAGAAGAAAAAATTTCAATGTCGGTTTCAATAACTTATGAAATTGAATAACCAAAAATGAAAATAATTTCATGGAATATAAATTCTCTGCGTCTGCGTTTGCCGCTTTTGCAAAAGTTAACCAACTTAGCCAGTCCTGACATAATTTGCTTACAAGAAACAAAAGTTTGTGATGCAGATTTTCCGCTAGCTGAAGTAAAAAATATGGGCTTTAATTTTGTCGAATTTTCTGGCGAAAAATCTTACAATGGCGTGGCAATTTTGTCGAAAATTCCACTAAAGAATGTGCAAAAAATTGATATCGAAAACTATGGTCAAAAAAGGCATATTAGCGCAATAATTGAAACTGCGATTGGCGCCGTGGAAATTCATAATTTTTATGTGCCGGCTGGCGGCGATATTCCTGATGCCACAATTAATGATAAATTCAATCATAAGCTTAAATTCATCGATTGGATGAGCGATTTCTTTTCGACGCAAAAAAATAAAAAAATCATTATTTTGGGCGACATGAATATAGCACCTCTTGAAAACGATGTTTGGTCGCATAAACAGCTTTTAAAAATCGTTTCTCACACGCCAATTGAAGTGGAAAAAATGCTAAAACTTCAGCATTCACTTAACTTTGTCGATAGTCACCGCCACTTCGTCAATAAAACGGAAAAACTTTATAGTTGGTGGAGTTATCGCGCTCGCGATTCGCTCAAAACCAACAAAGGAAGGCGCCTAGATCATATTTGGGCTACGCCAAATTTAACAAGTCATCTAAAAGAAGCGTTAATTTATCGCGACTTTCGTTGCGCAAATCAACCTTCTGACCATGTCCCAATTTTAACAAAATTTAACTTCGATGACAAAAAATAAAGACATCAATCCAACACCAATTAAAGCTTCCCCTAACGAGGAGGAACAAGTGACTAATGATTTAAAATCGCTCTCCCTCGCTTCCGTTGAAAACGATTCTAACAAAACACCACCCAAAAGAAATCGTGATTTTGACTATGAAGAAGAAGATGAAGAATTATCGGAAATAAATTCTGGCAAAGATCCTCGATTTTTTGACGATGAAAATTCTGGCGCAAATTCCCCATTTTTTCCAATAAACAATATAACAACAACTGAAACAGCAGCTCCCAACAGCCAATCGGGAAATCCGACAGCAACAAACATGTCCCACAAAAAACCCAGACCAAATGAAAGGTGATAAAATTCTCATAAACTCAAAAGCGCAAATGCAAGATTTTGCCACTAAAATGGCGGCGAAATCGAAGCTTGGCGACATTTACTGTCTAAAAGGAACTCTAGGCTCTGGTAAAAGCTTTTTTGCCAAACATTTTATTAATTCTTTGCAAGAAAAACCTTCGGAAGTTTTAAGTCCAACCTTCAATTTACTTTACTCATATGAAAGTAAAAAAGGAGAAATTTTTCATTTCGATCTTTATCGCTTAAAATCTTCGGAAGAGCTTGAAAATATTGGATTTTTTGACGCTCTACAAAACGGAATTTGTTTGATTGAATGGCCAGAAATTGCCGAAAAATTTTTGCCAAAAAATTCCATAGAAATAACCATAAACATAATCGCCAAAAAAGAAGAAGAGCGCGAAATTAATTTGCGACGCCTTTAATAAAATAACAAAGCCAAAACCCAACATCAGCAAGGTCAAAAAGGCAAAATTTCTTAACTAAAAATGAAAAAATTCGAATTTATTGTAACTGAAAATGAAGAAAATTTGCGTCTTGATAAGTTTTTAACGCTCAAATTTTCAACCGAAAATCCAGAAATCACCCGCAGCAAAATTCAAAATTTGATTGATGAAAAAATGGTTTTTGACCAACAGAATCAAGCAATCAAAAACTCATCATCAAAAACAAAACTTGGACAGAAAATTATTATTACAATTCCAAATCCAAAACCTTCGCACTTGATAGCCAAAGAAATTCCTTTCGAAATTATTTTTGAAGATGACGACCTTTTGGTGGTCAACAAGCCCCATGGATTAACGGTTCACCCCGGAGCGGGAAACCAAGATAACACTTTGGTAAATGCCCTACTTTTCACTCACGCCAATCGACTTTCTTCAATTAACGGCGAATTTCGTCCCGGAATAGTTCATCGCCTAGATAAAGACACTAGCGGCTTGATGCTGGTGGCGAAAAACGATTTTACCCACCAAATTCTGAGCCAAAAACTCAAAGATCGCGAAATAAAACGCAGCTATTTAGCCTTTATTTACGGATCTCCAACTCCTGCGCGAGGCATAATCAACAAAAATATTGCGCGCTCGCGGGTTAATCGTCTAAAAATGGTTATTGCCAAAACCAGCGGCCGCGAAGCGATAACAAATTACGAAACGCTAGAAACTTTCGCTGACGGATTCGTTAGCCTTATCGAATGCAGATTGCAAACTGGCCGAACTCACCAGATTCGCATTCATCTTGAATCAATAAAACATTCTTTGGTTGGCGATAAATTATATAATTCAGCGAAAAAGAATCCGCCAAAATCAATTAACGAAAATATCAAAAAAGCTGTTAAAGATTTTCCGCACCAAGCTCTTCACTCTTACAAAATAAGCTTTTCTCACCCACGCAGCGCCAAAGAAATGTCATTCGAAATTCCGCTGCCAACTGATTTAAAAAATCTGCATCAATGCCTGAAAGAATCATTGTAATTTCTGGGCCAACCGCATCTGGCAAGTCGGCATTAGCTTTTGAATTAGCGCAGAAAAAAGATTTAGCCATAATTAATGCCGACTCCTTACAAATTTACAAAGGTCTTCCAATTCTATCTTCGCAACCCACAGCAATCGAAAAACAGGCCGTTTCTCATTTTCTTTATTCGTATTTGAATTGGGATGAATCTTGCTCTGTGGCCCTTTGGCTTCAATTAGTAAAAAAAACTATCGCGGAAATTTCGCCGCAAAAACAAATTGCCGTCGTCGGCGGTAGTGGCATGTATATTTCAGCGCTAATTGAAGGAATTTCAAACATTCCGCAAATTTCGGAAGAAAATAAAAACAAGGCCAGAAAACTTTACGAGGAGCTGGGTCATGAAAAATTTAAACAAATAACCAAAGGCTTGGCCATTGATAAACAAAGGCTAATTCGAGAATATGAGGTTTTTTTACAAACCGGTTGCGCGCTTTCTTTTTGGCAAAATCAACGCGAGAAAATTTTGCCAAAAACAAAATTTTTACACATTAACCTAAATTGCGACCGCGAGAAAATTTATCAAAACTGCAATTCGCGCTTCAATTTAATGCTCAAAAATGGCGCTTTAGAAGAGGTTAAAAGCCTTCTTTCGCAAGAAATTAACGATAACCATTCAATTACCAAAACGATTGGATTTTTTGAAATTCGCAATTTTCTAGCGGGAGAAATTAGTCACGAAAAAATGTGCGAAATCGCAAGTCAAAAAACTCGCAATTACGCCAAAAGACAACTTACTTGGTTTCGCAATCAATTAGCGCAAAAAATTGTTTTTAACGAAACAAAATCAGCTTTAGAATTTTTAAAAAATGAAATTTAGCGACCGCGGAATCATTATCGGCCTCAAAAAATATGGCGAAAATTCGGCGATTATTAAAATTTTTTCACAAAATCACGGAATTTATCGCGGCTTTGCAAAAAACATAAAATCGGCAAAAGTGCGCTCTATTTTTCAAGCCGGAAACCTCATTTCTTTCGAATATCGCGCAAGATTAGAAGATAATTTAGGGCAGTTTTTTAGCTGCGATTTAGAAAATTCTTACTGCGCCAAAATAATTTTTGAAACCGCAAAACTTGATTGCGTCAATTCTTTATTTTCAATCATCGATAGCTGTTTTTTGGAACATGAAGAACATCGCGAACTTTTCTTAAAATTAGAAAATTTTTTAGAAAAAATTTCTTACTCAAATCAGCAAAAAGAATTTATCTCGAACTACATCAAACTGGAATTGGAAATATTGAATTTCCTTGGCTATGGCATTGATTTATCTTGCTGCGTTGTAACAAATTCGAGCGTAAATTTGGCTTTTGTTTCGCCAAAATCTGGTCGCGCCGTTTCGCTGGAAGCTGGATTGCCTTACGCTGAAAAATTACTTAAATTGCCCCAATTTTTATTAGAAGAATTTAGTGAATTTGGCGAAGAAGATTTAATTCAAGGTCTAAAATTAAGCGGCTATTTTTTACAAAAATTCGCCTTCGCCAACAGCAGAATTAACGATAAAGAAAAATTCAACGCTCGCCAAAAATTAGAGCAAAACTTGGCAAAAAAAATTACAATTTTTTGAAATTAAAACAGAATCATCCCAACAATTTCAACTGGATCAAGCTTATCGCCAAACACCAACACCATTAAAGCCGAACAGCAAATTGAAGGAGCGAAAGGAAAAGTATCTTCTTCTTTTAATTTTTGCCAAATAAGCCCAAAAAAAACCCCAAAAATTCCGCTCATCATCATAAAAGAAAGAAAATTAGCCTTTCCTAGCAATAAGCCGACGATGAAAAAAAACTTCAGATCATCAATTCCGATGGCCTCAATTTTAGTGATTAAGTAAAAATAAAGCCAAAGAACCAAGCCAAAACCAAGAAAAATAAAAGCCGCTGGCGTATTTTTTATCACAAGATCGGAGCCGCCTTCATTTAACAAAAACAAAGTTACAAGAATTGCTAAAAAATATTGGCTAGCGTCGGGAATGTAGTAATGCTCTAAATCAACAACGCACATCACCAACAAAGTTGAAGCAATGGCAAACTGCAACATAACCGCCATGCTAATAGCGCTCCCCGCTGCAAAATAAATTACCAAAAAAGACAATAAATTGCCCAATTCAATTAACGGATAGCGTGGCGAAATTTTCACCTTACAATTGGCGCATTTTCCAAGCTGAAAAATCCACGAAAAAAGTGGAATTAAATTAAGTGGACCCAATTCTTTGTTGCATTTAACGCATTTTGATCGCGCCCAAATAATTGGCTCCTTGCTATTTATGCGATAAGTTAAAAGACTAATAAAACTGCCTAAAATAAGTGCAAAAAAACCCACTAAAAACAATTCTAGTTGCGGTGTAATTTGTGAGAAAATCGACATTAATTTTTCTAAATTTTAATAATTTAAGGCAAAGTTTGGTTAAAATTTAACAAACTCTAAAAATCATTCAAAAGCCAACTAAAACTTGGCTTTGGCAGCTTTTAAACAACCAAATTAACAATATTTTCCGTGATGGTGAATTTATCTTCACAAAAAATTCTAACATTACTGCTGATAGCTTTTGTCTTCGCTTGCACGCAACAGCCAGCAAGAATTGTTGATAACAAGAACAAAACTTACCAGAAAAAAACCTTCTCCACCAACCAAAACACCCAAAGAAAAACATATTCGAAATCAACGCCAAACGAAGAATTAAAAGAACAAGACCTCAGCGAAACAAATTCAGAATCAGCCAAAAATAAGGAAGAAAAAACCAAAAGAATTACCGTCGAAAAAGGGCAAACTCTTTACGCAATTTCACAAAAAACCGGCGTTTCAATTAGCGATTTAATCAAATTTAATAATTTAAGCGCACCTTACTCTCTAAAGTCGGGAGACCAATTAAATATTCCAAGTCCAAATTATCATATCGTTAAAACCGGCGAAACTCTTTATGCAATTTCGCGGCTTTACCAAATGAAAATCGACCAATTAATAGCGATTAATGACTTAAAACCGCCCTACGCCGTAAAAGTTGGAAGCAAAATTAGAATCGCAAATTTTAGCACCGATTCAGCCATTGCAAATGAAGAAGAAAAACAACCAAACAAAGAAGCTGAAAAAGAATATAATTTTACACCATTGGCAAAAATAGCCGATAAAAATAATCGCTTTTCTTGGCCAATTAAGGGGGAAATTATTTCAAAATTCGGACCAAAATCTGGCGGCCTTTACAATGACGGAATCAACATCAAAGCAAAATCTGGCGCAGAAGTGAAAGCTGCCGAAGATGGAGCTGTTGCCTATGTTGGCAATGAATTAAAAGGTTACGGAAATCTAATTATCGTCAAACATTCTGAGGGTTGGATAACGGCTTACGCTCACCTCGAAAAAACTTTGGTGAAACGCGGCGAAAAAGTTGAACGCGGCCAAAAAATCGCAACCGTTGGAAGTAGTGGCAATGTTAATTCTCCTCAACTTTATTTTGGATTACGAAAAGGTCGCGACGCCGTAAATCCACAAAACCATCTTCACTAATGTCATTTTTTAAAATTTTCGCCAAAAGTAAAATTGGCGACCAACTCAAAAATAGCTCCGAAAAACTTTCCAACGCCATAACGCAAATTTTTACCCATAAAAAATTAGACGAAGCCACGATTGAAGAGTTTGAAGAATCTTTGATTATTTCAGATTTAGGCTTCGAAGTGGCTCAGCAAATTAGCAAAAATTTACGCCAAAAAAAATTTAGCAAAGAATTAAGTGCCTCTGAATTAAAAAAATTTCTACAACAAGAATTGGTGCAAATTTTACAACCTTGTCAAAAAAATTTGGAAATTCCCGAAAGCAACAAAACTCACATCATTATTTTTAACGGCGTTAATGGCGCCGGAAAAACCACAACAATAGGCAAAATTGCGCAAAACCTTTCTTCCCAAAATAAAAAAGTTTTAATCGCAGCTTGCGACACGTTTCGCGCCGCTGCAGCACAACAATTAGAAGTTTGGGCAAAAAGAAGTAATTGCGAAATTTTAATGCCCCAAAAAGAAGGAGAAGATCCAGCGGCAGTCGCTTATCGAGCATTAGAATTGGCGCAAAAAAATTCATTCGATATATTGCTCATAGACACGGCGGGACGCTTGCAAAATAAGCAAAATTTAATGGATGAGCTAAAAAAAATTAATTCCGTTTTGAAAAAAATAGACTCAACGGCACCGCACGAAAATTTACTAATTCTAGATGCAACAATAGGACAAAACGCCAAGCAACAATTAGAAGTTTTTAATGAAATAGTTGGCATCACCGGCCTTGTAATAACAAAGCTTGATGGCAGTGCAAAAGGCGGAATTTTAGTGGCTTTGGCGCAAAAATTTCAAAAACCAATTTATGCAATTGGCGTAGGAGAAAAAATTGAAGATCTGCAAGAATTTAACGCCGAAGAATTTTCCAAAAACTTACTTGGAATCGATTAAATCAAAGCTCGAGCAAACTAACGACCATATTTCGCCGTAAAACTTGCCTTTCCAAGAGAATGATAATTCATCAAGAAGCCAGCCATTGCAGCAGTTGAGCCACCGCCAACATCAAGCTTATCAACATCAAGCGCAAAAATTGTAAAAACATAGCGATGCGGCTTATGAGCCTTTGGCGGACAAGGCCCCCCCAAACTTAAACATTCCATAATCATTACGAATTTGTTTTATACCATCAACAACTTCAAACTTATTTTCTGCCGCAAATCCTCTGTCAAAACTTCGATAAGAAGAAGGAATATCAACCGCCAAATAATGCCACCAACCGCTTCCAGTTGGCGCATCTGGATCGTAAACCGTTAAAGCAAAACTTTTCGTTTCTTGTGGCGCACCATCCCAAGAAATTTGCGGAAAAATATTCTTACCACTACAGCCAAAACCATCAAATATGTGATCGTTTGAAATTGTTGAATTTGGCTCAATATCAGCACTAACAATCTTAAATTTAGCATTTTGCGCCTGAGAAATTGAGCAAGAAACAAAAAATATCGTGATAAGCAGCGGGATTAATTTCATAATTATATTGCGTTATTTTTGGTTAATAAAAATTTTTCTAAAGTAAGCATATCAAGCCACGCGATCTTCTTTTTTGTTGGTTGGCGCATTAAATAAGATGGATGAAAAATTACAAAACTCTTAATTGATCGACTCAAAAATTGCGGCGCAAAATCAAAAAATTGTCCGCGAACATTGCTAATTTGATCGTTAACGCCAAGAACAGAATTCATTGCAGTAGAACCAACCAAAACCAAAATTTCTGGATTTAAAAGCTGAATATGACGCTCAACAAAAGGACGGCAAATTGCCAATTCTTCATCAGTTGGTCGACGATTTCCGGGCGGTCGCCAAAAAATTACATTTGTAATATAAAAATTTTCCGTCCGCGACATATGAATCGCCTTAAACATTTCATCTAAAATTTTGCCCGAATCGTCGCAAAATGGAATTCCCTGCAAATCTTCAAGATTGCTTGGCGCTTCGCCAATTAGCATAATTTTAGCATTTGGATTTCCGTCAGAAAAAACTGTTTTTGTCGCCATCTTTTTCAAATTACAGCCTTCAAAATTTTCTATTGCTTGACGCAACTCAGTCAAATTTTTGGCCTCTTGCGCCGCTTTTTTGGCACTTGCAATAATGTCATTAAGCGAAGCAAATTTACCCAGATCTTCCGCTGCAAAATTTTGACTATTATTTTGCTTTTTAGCCAAAGCGGATAAGGCTTCACTTGTTGAATTGTAAGGTTTTGCGATATTTTTTTTCGCCGAATTATTTGCCGAAATTATCGTGTTTTTTGCATCACTTTTTTTTAACTGATCGCGCACCAAAAAATGATTTTGCGCCACCTCAGAAATTATCTCTTCCGAACCATTATCAAGATAAAATTGCAAAATCTCCGCGATTTCCCGTTTTGTCATTGCTTCACAACTTGCTTAATAAATTTCTGAAAATCGTCGGCTTTTTCAAAATTTTTATAAACCGAAGCAAAGCGCACAAAGGCAACTTTATCAAGCCTCTCCAGCGCCGACATCACCATTTCACCAATTTTTGAAGATTGGATTTCGGTTTCGTTTTCCATCTCCAATTGACGCACAATATTATTCACCAATTTTTCCACCTGCAGCTCAGAAACCGGTCTTTTCCTGACCGCCATCTCAATTGATTTTTTTAACTTTTCTGGATCAAAAATTTTTTTATCACCGTTTTTTTTGATAACCAAAATTTCCCGCAATTGAACACGTTCGTAAGTTGTAAAACGAGAATCGCAAGCAGCGCAATAACGACGGCGCTTTACCGACTCTCCATCTTCAGAAATTCGAGAATCTTTTACTTGCGTTTCAATATTTGTACAAAATGGACAGCGCATAAGCAATTAGATGAATTTAAAACTATTTATGAAGATCGAAATCTGTCAAAGCAGCCTTGATGAAACCTTCTATTTCGCCATCCAAAACGGCTTGGATATTTCCAGTTTCAAAATCGGTGCGCAAATCTTTCACAAGTTGATAAGGATGTAAAACATAAGAGCGAATTTGATGACCCCAGCTATTGTCGGTTTTACTTGATTCCGTTGCCGCCAAAGCATCTTTTTTCTTTTGGATTTCAATGTCGTAAAGCCTAGATTTTAACATTCGCAAACATTCTGCTCGATTACGAATTTGCGAACGGTCAGTTTGACATTGTACCACAATTCCACTTGGAATATGTGTCATGCGAACAGCCGAATCAGTTGTATTTACGCCCTGTCCACCTGGGCCAGAAGCGCGAAAAACATCAATACGCAAATCTTTTTCCAAAACTTCAATTTCGATATTTTCGTCAACTTCAGGATAAACCCAAACCGAAGTAAAGCTGGTCTGCCTTTTGCCGTTAGCATTAAAAGGAGAAATTCGCACCAAGCGATGAACGCCACTCTCCATCCTCATCCAACCATAAGCAAATCGACCAGAAACTTTAAGCGTCGCACTACGAATTCCCGCCTCTTCGCCATGCAAAATAGTTACAACTTCAACCTTAAATTTTTTACTCACGGCAAATCTTTCATACATACGCATCAACATCACGCCAAAATCACAAGAATCGTTTCCACCAGCCCCAGCATTGATGTCAATAAAGCAATTATTTATATCAGCCTCTCCCGCAAATAAGCACTCAACTTCAAAAGAATCAGAGATTTTTTGCAAATTTTTAAGACTAATTTCAATGTCACTTAAAAGCTGAGAATCGCTTTCCGCTTTGGCTAAAACAAAATATTCCACCGCATCATTTAGACCATTTTCGATAGTCAAAAAAGAGGAGATTTTTTCTTCTAAAATTGATTTTTCTTTGAGAATTTTTTGCGCTTCATCTTTGTTATTCCAAAGATCCGGATCTTCTGATTTTTTACTAAGAATTGCTAATTTATCGCTGATTTTTTCCGGCTCAAAGACACCTCCTAATCAAGCCTAGAGAGGTTCTAACTTGACTGATTAGATTTTCGATTTCAGCTGACATGTAAAAGATAAAAATTGAGTTTTTTAAAACATAAAATTAGCTTCGCGCCAAGATTATGGCAACGCTGCAAATTAAATTTGCACTAATCAAAATCAGCTTTTGTTGGCTATTGAATTTTTCTACCAAATTCTAAAAACACCAAAATGCCCAATTTAGAATCTTCAAGCCTTGTCTTAAATTATCTAGCTTTAACTTCTTTATTTACTGCCTGAAGTTGTGTGGTCGTTGATTTAAATTAACTACTCAAAATCACGGCCTTGGACTGATAAATTCTGTTTTTCAGTTTATTCAATTTTGCTTCGGCCTTTTGTTATTTGAGTCACCAAATAGAGAGTTTAACGAGATTCAAGAAAGGTTCCAATAACAATCATCAAAAAAACATGAATAAAAAATTTGATTTATGCGTCATTGGCGCTGGTCCAGGCGGTTATGTTGCGGCAATTCGCGCTGCTCAATTAGGCTTAAAAGTTGGCATTGTTGAAGCCAACCATCTAGGCGGAATCTGCTTAAATTGGGGCTGCATTCCCACTAAGGCGCTTTTAAAATCTTCAGAAGTTAATCATCTTTTGCATAATTTAGATTCCTTTGGCTTTTCAGCTGAAAAAGTTACCTTTGATTTTGCTAAAATTGTTGAACGCTCGCGCGCAGTTTCAAAGCGCTTAAGCTCAGGAATTTCTGGCTTAATGAAAAAAAATAAAATTGAAGTAATTGATGGTTTTGCCAAATTTTTAGACTCAAAAAAAATCTCCGTAAGCAAAGTCGCAGAAGGATCTGCTTATTTGGGAGGATTGAATGAAAGCGCTAGCGCCGCGATGGAAGCTCATACAGAAATTGAAGCGAATTATTTCATTATCGCTACTGGCGCCCGCGCTCGCGTAATTTCAGGCATGGAGCCAGATGGCGAAAATATTTGGACTTACCGCGAAGCGATGACTCCAAAAGCGCTTCCTAAGTCATTATTGGTTGTTGGAAGTGGTGCAATTGGCTCAGAATTTGCATCATTTTATCGCAATATGGGCGCTGAGGTAACTTTAATCGAAATGGCTGAAAATATTTTACCAGTTGAAGATGAAGAAATTTCAAAATTGGCGCGCAAATCTTTTGAAAAACAAGGAATAAAAGTAATCACTTCCGCCGCGTTAAAATCACTAAAAACCCAAAAAAATTCAGTAACCGCAACGGTTGAAATTGATGGAAAGGCAACAGAATTAACCGCCGAAAAAGTTATTATGGCAGTTGGAATTGTTGCCAATATCGAAAATATCGGCCTAGAAAAAACAAAAGTTAAACAAGATAAAGGTCGAATTGTTGCCAATGGATATTTAGAAACAGCAGATGCCCATATTTTTGCAATTGGCGATGTTGTTGGTGCGCCTTGGCTCGCCCACAAAGCCTCGCATGAAGGCACAATCGCCGCTGAAAAAATCGCCAGCAAAATGGGCAAATACGACGCAAAAAAAGTTCACCCAATCAAAATTGAAAATATTCCGGGTTGCACTTACTCAATGCCACAAATTGCTTCAGTGGGGTTAACCGAAAAAAAAGCATTGGCCGCTGGCAAAAAAATTAAAATTGGCCGCTTTCCTTACATGGCAAATGGAAAAGCAATTGCAGCTGGTGAAACAGAGGGTTTGATTAAGGTCATTTTTGACGAAAAAACCGGAGAACTTTTAGGCGCCCATTTAATTGGCGCAGAAGTTACTGAAATGATTCAAGGCTATGTGATTGCAAAACAAGCTGAGCTAACGGAAGAAGATTTGATGCACACAATTTTTGCACATCCAACAATGTCAGAAATGATGCACGAAGCAGTTCTGGATGCCTACGGAAAAGTAATTCATTTTTAAAAAATCCTCAAACACTGTTCTTCTAAAAAATACTTGGCGCGAGAAAGCTAAATTTTAGCCAAAATCGCGCCATTTTTTGTACCAACAGCAGCACTTCAAGATCACTTAAAACCATTTTGACAAATAAAAAGCGATTCTTATTTTGCCCGCCGACTTTTGAAGCACATTTGTTGCAAGCTAGAATTTTCTAGCTCTAGATAAATTTGCATCCACTCAAAAGACACAATCAGAAATGATTGGGTAAAAACACTAAATAAAATCAAAAAAATGAAAAAATTTGCATTGATCATTGCAGCTGCGCTTTTCGCTTCTGCTGCTAACGCCGCTGCTCCAGTTGCAGCTCCAGCTGCTGCTCCAGCTGCTAAAGCTGAAGTTAAAGCTGCTCCAGCTGTTGCTAAAGCTGAAGTTGCTAGCGAAGTTGCTGCTGACGCTGCTAAAGCTGAAGTTAAAGCTGTTAAAAAAGCTAAAGCTAAAAAAGCTGCTAAAAAAGCTGAAGCTGCTGAAGCTGCTGCTCCAGCTGCTGATGCCGCTGCTGTTGCTCCAGCTGCTAAAGCTGAAGTTAAAGCTGCACCAGTTGCTCCAGCTAAAAAATAATTATTCTTTTGAATAATTTTGACCGAATCAGTCGAAAAACTGATTCGGTTTTTTTATGCTAGTTTTTAGCAAAAAAAACTTGCAGTTTTTGAGTGCAAAAATATTTTGCCGCCCTTCAAAAATCTAAAGCCGATTTAGCTCAGGGGTAGAGCTACTGTCTTGTAAACAGTGGGTCGGGAGTTCAAATCTCTCAATCGGCACCACTCCCTCCCTCGAAAAACCCTTCCCTTTCTTTTCATGTCTCGCATAAAATCTTTTGCTTTTGCGGTTTTTATTAACAGCTGGGGCGCAATCATTCCAATTCTATATTTTCCGGCTTTCATTTTCAGAAGTTCCAAAATCGCCGATCATGGCGCATTGATATGGTCAAAAGTTTCTCTATGGTGCCTAAAAAAAATATGCGGAATTGAATTTGAAATTCGCGGCTTAGAAAAACTACCGAAAGAAGGCTGCATAATCGCCTGCAAACACCAATCAATGTGGGAAACAATCATTATGCATCTTATTTTTCACCGCCCTGTTTACGCTTTTAAAAAAGAACTTTTGGCAATTCCTTTTTATGGTTGGTTTTTACGAGTAATGAGCGGCATCACAATTGATCGCAAAGGCGGAGCAAAAGCGTTAAAAAACTTAATAAAAGAAAGCAAAAATTATCTAAATAAAGGCCAATCAATAATTCTATTTCCACAAGGAACTCGCGTTCCAATTGGCGCCAATAGCAAAGAATATCCTTATCAACCAGGAGTGGCTGCGCTTTACATTTCTTGCGGCGCTAAAGTTGTACCAGCGGCTCTAAATTCTGGGGTTTTTTGGCCAAAAAGAGGGGTAAAAAAATCTGGAAAAATTACAATTGAATTTCTTGAGCCGATTGAATCTGGGCTCCCGCGCGATGAATTTATGAAAAAGCTGGAAAAGGCAATTGAAGAAAGAAGTGAAAATTTAATCTAAAAACCGCTCTGCAATTTTTAAAAAATAAATTCGAAAGATGTTTAGGCGGGAAATTTTAAGAAAAGAAGTGGTGCCTAGAGCCGGAATCGAACCAGCGACACAAGGATTTTCAGTCCTTTGCTCTACCGACTGAGCTATCTAGGCATTTACCTATTTTTAACAGAAACTGCCAAAAAAGAGGGTCGCAAGGTAAAAACCAGCTTTTATTTTGCAAGCCCTCGCTTCGCAAAGATTAAAAAACATGGAAAATTTTACAGATTATTCAACTTACATTTACGCCGCCTATTTGTTTTCAACCTTTATTTTGGCGTCTTTAGCCTTATTTATTTGGCTTAAATTTCGATCACAAAATGAAAAATAAAAAACGCAAAAAAAGAATCATTTTCGTTGCAACGATATTTTTTTTATCGCTGATTTCTTTGTTTTTTATCATCAATAATTTTCGCGAAAATATCGTCTTTTTTTACTCTCCTAGCGAATTAAAAAATTTACAAAATAAAGAGCATACAATCAGAATTGGTGGCCTTGTGAAAGAAGGAAGCGTTCAAAAAATTAACGCCCTAACAACTCACTTTATCGTAACTGATTTAAACCAAGACCTGAATGTTGAATATGTGGGAATTTTGCCTGACCTATTTCGAGATAATCAGGGCGTGGTTGCGAAGGGGAAATTTAATCCTGAAAAAAATCAATTTTTCTCGCGCGAATTGCTAATTAAGCATGACGAAAATTACATGCCGCCAGAAGTTAAAAAATCACTAAATGAGGCGAATCAGAAGCCAAAAAATCCATCAAAAATTAATCAATAATAATCACCGAAACATTGCGCCCGCAATCTTTTTCATTGCGGTGAGTTGATCTTCGAAAACTAAAAAAACTTTCCTCCTTTTCGTAAGTGTCGATCCTTGAATTAAAAGTCTTAACACCAATTTTTTGCAAAATTTCTTCAACATAAAAAGGAAGATCAAACAAAAATTTTTCATCCTTCTCGCTGCGTAAGAAATATTTTTTATTAACGGCATCTTCGGCAACAAAATCAGCAAAAAATTCTTGCGAAACCTCATAAGAATTTTGCTGAATCATTGGACCAATAAAGGCTTTAATTTCAGTAGCTCCAAGGCCTTTCATCGCCAAAACAATATTTTGCAAAACACCTGATTTCGCGCCACGCCAACCAGCATGAGCAGCCGCAATTATTTTTGCTTTTTCATCAAGCAATAAAACTGGCGCGCAATCAGCGGTAACAATGGCTAAAGCGATATTTTTCAAATTAGTTACAATTGCATCGGCCTTAGGTAGATTTTGATCGCCATAAATTTTTTCTGCCTCATCAATCAAAATAACTTCGCCACCGTGAACTTGATTCAGAAACAAGGTTCTTTGAGCCAGAAAGCCGATTTTTTGCAACGAAATCTCAAATTCATCGCGATTTTTTAAAGCGCGATCAATCAAACAATCTTTGCCAAAAAAATGAAATTTTATACTCATATTTTTTGCCTAAAAAAGCGCGATTTTGCCAAATATTCTTGCGGATTTTTTATCCTCACCAACGAATCTTTTGGCGTAAAAAACATATCGTGAAGCCTTGTAAGAAGGAACCTTGTCGCCGCAGCAAGCAAGGCAAATTTTAAAAAATCATTTTCTGCCGCGCTAAATTTTCGCACCTTTTCATAGGCAAAAAACATCGCGGCAAATTTTTCTTCACAAAACAGATTATTTTCATCAAAACACCAAGCATTTACGGCAATTGCAAAATCATAAACCATTAAATCATTAGCGGCGAAATAAAAATCGATCACTCCACTTATTTTTTTTCGCTCATCAAAAAAAACATTATCCGGAAATAAATCGAGATGAAGTGCTGCGCTTGGTAAATTTTGGTTCCAAAACTTTTTAATCAGCTGAATATTTTGCGAAATTTCTACATCCAAATTCGCCTGATATTGCGGTAATAAATTTGCAAATTTTAAAAATAATTTCTCAAAACCAAAGACGCCAAGATCGTTAACTCTCGACATTTCAAAATTTTGCGCCCTCAAATGCATTTCGGCCAAAATTTTCCCAATTTCGCCACAATGTTGCGGCTCAATATTTTGATAATATCCATCAACGCTGCTCGACAAAATCTTGCCCGACAAAAAACTTACTATCACTGATTTCTTTTGCCCAAAATCAGCAATCACCTCGCCAAGCTTATTAGAAATTGGCTGTGGACATAAAATGCCATTTTTGGCCAAATGCAACTTCAGACCAATAAAAAAAGGCAGTTCGCTTTTATTGATTCTTTGCTCAAAGATCGTCAAAATGAACCGCCCTTTTTCGGCCTCTAAAATAAAATTAGAGTTATCAATTCCTTCTATTATTTCTTTGAAATTAATCAGTTTTCCCAATTGATAATTTTCAAGATGCTCTTCTATTTCAGCCTTTGACAGCCTAGTGTAAACTGCCATTACCCCTTATCCTCAATTTCTTTATATTTATTCCATGAATTTTGCCAACCGGCATTTGATTTTATTGAAGAACTAAAAGATTTACCGGCTCGCGAATCGATCTTTTCTTCAAAAGATTTTCTTGGCGCTTCAAGCCTTACTTGGCGAACAATTTCATTGGTAATTCCCGCAATATCCTCGGCGATTTGTGACTTAATCTGAGGATTAAAAATTTTTTCGATAAAATTAGTAACATTGGCGAAAAAATTCATAACATCACTTGTTGCAAAATCACCATTGGCACAAACATTTCGCGAAATACTCAAAAGTTCAAAATAACGAGCAAAAAGCTCTGACAAAAATTGCTCTGGTGGATAAGCTTTTAAAGCATCAACCATCAGTCTTTTTACCTCGCCTTTTAGCGTAAAAATTGATGGTTGACGATCTTTCATGTCGTAACCAACCGCTTGACGAAATTCCACCCCTAAATTGAGGCCACTTTCAAATTCAAGCGCGTGCGCCATTTCGTGAGCCAAAACATTATAGGAAAGTTTGCGCAAAATTATTTTTGGTGATGCTTTGGTAAAAAAGCGCCCAAAAGCCTTATCGTAAAAACTTTTTTGCTCAGTCAAAAAACAACCAACATTAGTATCCCAACCTTGCATTTCCTTGATTTCAAAGCGCAATTTTTTTTCTCGCAACTTAGTTAAAATCAAATCAAGGCCATCTTTAAAAAGCTCAATTCGATAAAGATCAAAAAAATATTTACAAAATCTCTGCGCTTCTTGATCCGAAGAAATTTGCAGCTGCGAAGTGATGATTTTTTTTAGCGAAGAATTCATTTTCTAACTTTTTAACGGACGACAATAAAGCTCCAATCTATGCCCAACAAGCTCAAATCCTTTGTCGCGAGCAATTTTTTCTTTTAACTTTTCTAATTCTTCACTGAAAAATTCATGAACTTCATCGCTAGATATATCGATTAAATGATCATGATGATGATCGTCTCCTTCCAGCTTTTCGTAACGCGCGCGCCCTTTTCCGCCAAAATCATGTTTAGCGATAACGCCAACCTCTTCAAACATTTTTACCGCTCGATAAACGGTAGCAATTCCAATTTTTGGATTCACTTTTGAGGCTCTAGCGTAAACCTCTTCAACATCTGGATGGTCAAAACTACTAGAGATAACACGAGCAATAATGCGACGATTTTCCGTCAATTTTATGCTCTTTTCATTACATAATTTTTCGATGTCAGACAGCATATTTTGTGATTTGAGGGTTAACTGATTGTTTTTTATTTTTTGCCCCTAAAAATCTTCTTATTCAAAATAATTTATCTAGCAGTTTCTGCTGCAAATTCCCCCCAAAAAATGACAAAAAATCGCAAAATTATCGAGACCACTTCGCCTTCACTCACATTTGATGATGTGCTTTTAAAGCCAAATTTATCCGATGTTTTACCAGCTGAAGCCAACACAAAAACCAAAATCACCAAAAATATTTCTCTCAATATTCCGATAATCTCGGCAGCAATGGATACCGTAACAGAAAGTCGCTTAGCAATTGCAATGGCGCAGTCTGGAGGAATTGGCTGTATTCACAAAAATTTATCAATCAAAGAGCAATCAGACGAAGTTAAAAGAGTTAAAAAATTTGAATCCGGAATGGTGCTAAATCCAGTCACAATCAATCCAGATGCAACCTTGGGCGACGCGTTAGAAATTATGCGCAACTACGGAATTTCAGGAATTCCTGTCGTAAAAAATAACAGCAACAAATTAGTCGGAATTTTAACCAATCGCGATGTTCGCTTCGCCACCGACAAAAAACAGCCCGTAAAAGAATTGATGACAAAAGACAATCTTGTCACGGCCAAACAAAATATTAGCAAATCTGATGCAAAATCTTTACTTCATAAAAACAGAATTGAGCGCATAATTATTACCGACTCAAGCGGCAACTGCATTGGCCTAATGACTGGAAAAGATCTCGAAAAAACCAAACAATTTCCTCATGCCACAAAAGATGAAGAAGGCAGATTATTGGTTGCGGCAGCAACTGGCGTTGGTCGCGAAGGAATAAAGCGAGCTGAAGGTTTAATTGAAGCTGGAGCAGACATTGTAATAATCGATACCGCTCATGGCCATTCTCGCGGCGTTATAGAAACCTTGCGAGAATTAAAAAAATCCTATCCACAACAAAACTTTATCGCCGGAAATATTGCCACCAAAGAAGCGGCAAAAGCCTTATATGATGCTGGCGCTGACGCTGTAAAAGTTGGAATTGGTCCCGGATCAATTTGTACAACTCGCATCGTTGCCGGAGTTGGCGTTCCGCAACTTTCTGCAATTTTGGATGTGGTTGAATTTTGCGAGAAGGTAAAAATGCCAATGATTTCCGACGGCGGAATAAGATTTTCGGGCGATCTTGCTAAAGCAATTGCCGCCGGTGCAAATTGCGTTATGCTTGGCGGATTACTTGCTGGAACCGAAGAAACTCCGGGAGAAATTGTGTTATTCAAAGGCAGATCTTATAAAGTTTATCGCGGCATGGGATCGCTTGGCGCAATGGCTCGCGGTTCCGCTGATCGATATTTTCAAGCCGATGTTTCGGATAAATTAAAATTAGTTCCGGAAGGAGTTGAGGGTCGCGTTGCTTACAAAGGGCCAGTTGCTGATGTTCTTCATCAATTGGTTGGCGGATTAAAATCAGCAATGGGCTACACGGGCAATGCTTCAATCGACGAAATGCGCAAAAAATGTAATTTCGTTAGAATAACAAATTCTGGCCTACGCGAAAGCCATCCTCACTCGATAAACATAACATCGGAAGCGCCAAATTATTCAACTGAGAGCTAAAATGAAAAAACTAACAATCATCATTGTTACCTTTCAAAGCTCTAAAATTATCGCTTTTTGCCTACAAAAATTAAATCGCGAAAAATACGACATTATTGTCGTCGATAATAACAGTTCTGACAAAACCGCAGAAATAGCCGCAAAATTTTTGCCACAATCAAATGTAATAAAGCTTGATAAAAATTCTGGATTTGGTCGCGCCAATAATATCGCCTTAAAGCGCTCCAAAACTTCTTACGCTTTAATTCTTAATCCAGACGCATTCATGGAAGAGAAAGAAATTGAGGCCGCATTAGAAATAATGGAAAAAAATCCAAAAATTGCCATTGCCGGCGCCGTTCCTTATAATTGCAAAATCAAAGAAAATGGCGAATTAGAAATTGCAGACACTCCCTCACTGGCAATAAAAAATAATGGCAAAAGCCTTAAATTTACTCGCTTCATAACTGGCGCCGGAATGTTCATGCGCTTGGAAGTAATGAGAAAAATTGGCTTCTTTAATGAAGATTTTTTTCTTTACTGTGAAGACAATGAGATTTGCAAAAGGGTCATAAAAAACGGCTATCAAAATGCATTATTGAAAGATTTGCGCTTTTTACACTGCAGCCAAAAATCTTCCGACCTTTCTGGCAATTCAAAAATTTCTTGGCATCGCTTGGGCTGGTCAAAATCATTCTACATTTCAACAAACCATGGGAAAATCGTTGGGAAAATCGCTTCTTTACGAATAACTCTAAAACATCTTTTTTTAATGGCGCGAAGCTACCTACAAAAAGGTAAAATTTCCCCAATCAACAAATATGCCGCTCAAGGCGCATTTTCTTACTTCATTGGCCTGAAGGCCTTCGATCAAAACGGCAACCCTAGAATGCCAAAATAACATGAATTTAAGTGCCAAAATTGATTTAAATCTCTTGCTGCCTTTGGCGATTTATTTCGGCATTTTATTCACTCTTGGATTTAAAGCATTTCGCAAAACAAAAAATTTTTCTGACTACATTTTGGGAAGCAGAAAGTTAGGGCCAATAATTGGCGCTCTTAATGTTGGCGCCTCCGACATGAGTAGCTGGCTTTTGATGGGGCTTCCCGCCGCTTTTTATCTTAATGGCCTCAATCAAATTTGGATGGTTTTGGGACTTATTTTTGGCTCATATCTAAGTTGGAAAATATTGGCGCAAAAACTCAGAAATTTGAGCGAATCTTCGAATAACTCGTTAACAATTTCGTCATTTTTAGAAAATTATTTTAACGACAAAACCGGCTCAATCAGCATTACAAGCTCATTAATAATTATATTTTTCTTCACCATTTACATCGCCTCTGGCTTCGTTGGCAGCGCCAAATTATTCGCCGAAATTTTTGCAATTTCTTATCACCAAGCTCTAATTATTTCAGCAATTCTAATAGTTTCTTACGCCTTTTTAGGCGGATTTTTGGCAATAAGTTGGGCCGATCTTTTTCAGGGCTTGCTGATGTTGGCTGTTCTCTTATTGGTTCCAGCTTTCACAATCTTTTTTACCAATTTTTCGCCAACAAATTTTGTAACACTGATTAGGCAAAATTCTCCTCAACACTTTGATCCATTTTATAATTTAAGCCTCGGAACATTAGCTGGATATTTCGCTTGGGGACTTGGCTATTTTGGGCAGCCGCACATAATTTCAAAATATATGGCACTAAAAAATGAAAGTGAAATTCCGCTCGCCAGAAAAATTTGTATTTGGTGGATGAGTTTAGCGATGATTGGCGCCGCAATTGTTGGAATTATTGGTTTCGCCTATTTTTTTAATCAGCCCCTAAAAGAGCCAGAAACCGTCTTTATTAAAATTTGCCAAGAAATTTTTCATCCCGCAATGATTGGAATTTTAATTGCGGCAATTTTGGCAGCAATTATGAGCACACTTAATTCGCAAATAATAATTTGCTGCGCTGCACTTGCGCAAGATTTTTACCAAAGATTTTTTCGAAAATCCGCCACAGACAAAGAATTGCTTTTCGTTACCAGATGCAGCCTTTTATTAATTGCGATTGCCGCAATTTTAATTGCCAGCAACGAAAAAGCTAAAATTTTAGAATTAGTTTCGCACGCTTGGGCTGGCCTTGGAGCCGGACTTGGGCCAGCAATTTTATTTACAATTTTTTATCGAAAAACCACCAAAATCGCTGTAATTTTTGGAATGGTTTTTGGATCTTTTGGCGCAATATTTTTTAGCTACTTCCCCATATCTTCTTACGAAATTTTACCGGCATTTTTATTATCTTGTTGCGCAATTTTCCTAACCAGCGCAGCGGCGCCAATCACAAAAAAATCCTCTGACTAAAGAGATTTAACACCCTTGGCAACTTGCGTCAATTTCAATGGTTTTGTATTTGTCTCTGAAATTATTGGCGCCGCGCTTGGAGTAGCGCAATCTTTTTTGTATTCTTCCAAAGCTTTTTGATAAATTTGTGCAATCTCATTATAATGAGATTGATAGCTTTCATTCAAAGAATTCAAATCAACACCATTGTCACCAAGGCAATTGGACTCAAGACTTTTTTTTAAAATAAGCTTATGAACCAAACTTCCAGATTCTTTTATCGATAGCCCATCGCCCGATGTGGCAGAATCATTAAAACGGGAGCCATTTACGGTGTGAATACCCTTCAACTTTGTACAACCCCTAAACTCCTTTGAAACAGCGATTGCAACTCTTTTCCATTCTTTTTGATCCAAATCTTTTAAGCAAGGCGTCAAGTTTTTAAAACTATCATCTTTAAAAATTTTATCCAAAATAGCCCCTGCCTCTCGATTTTTATCTGGAGATATCTTGGACGAAAAACCACCAAGCTTTTCAGCCAATATCGCAATTGTAAAAAAATCTTTGTAAGTGAAATTTTCTTTTGAAGGCAAAAAACTTTCTTCCGAAGACAATGAGTTATAATATTCATCCGATAATGCACTTATTGAGTCGCTTTTACATTGATCACTTTCCGATTTTTCGTGTCTAATTTCTTCTCTTACAAAATCGTCCACTTTATCGACAACCTCTTCAACAACCTCCTGCAGAACCTGAGTCAGGCTATTCATCTGTTCTTTTGTAAGAGTGTAGCCAATCCCCTTTTTTACGATCATTTTTCTGAAGTCTAATGTATCACCAATTTTTTTGGTAAAAAGAAATTTACTTTCTTTTGACCCTTCAAACTTCATATAAGCAATCCCCGCTTTTGGCAAACTTAGAATCTGAGTAATTTTTACACTCGGAAAAATTTCAGCTCTGGTTGAAGATGGCTTTTTCTCAGGACTTTTACCAAACAGATTCAATCCCTGCTCTATTCGAGAGTCATAAACAGGATCTGCATTAAAATTTCCATTTGAAGGGGTAACAGCAGTGCCAATTAATCGTCCAATAGGACTTCCGCCTAAAGACCGCTGACCATCTATCTCATTGAGATTAGTAGTTTTATCGACATTATTATCCTTATTATCCTTTTGGTTATAAACAACATAGGGAGTTTTTTTGTCACTTTCGGGCATAAAATTATCTCGAGTTAAATATTATGATCTGGTTCTGATCAATTTGAATTAAAGCAAAATTTAAAACTATCGCCCAAAATTTGTGGGCCATTTAGCGCAAATAATAAGAAATATTTTAATTTCGGCTTGACGAATTATAGCGCAAATTGACGAAACAGCCTCTGCAAAGCTTATCGAACAAAAATTAAAATTACCAATTTCTACTTACAACGCCACGCACCAAGCCCTCAACCCGAAAATCTTCGGCAGCTAGAAATGGCTCAAAATCTGGGTTTAAAGACACTAAAATTATTCGATCACCCTCTTTTTGTTGTTTTATTTTTTTAATCAAAACTTTTTCTTCATTAACGCACAAAACCAACTGATTATTTTCAATTTTATTGGCTTTTTCAATTATCACAAAATCGCCCTCGTTGATTTTTGGCAACATTGACTCGCCTTTTGCCTTAACCATAAAAGCCTTATCAGAAGAAAAGCTCAAAAATTTTGTTGAAATTGGCACTCTATCTATTGGGCTTCCATCAAGAACAGAGCCGCTTGGACCACAAGTTGCAAGCCCATAAAGATTCAAATAAACAATTTCTTTTTCAGGAGTTTTAAGAATTTGATAATCTTTCGAATTATAAGGATTTTTTTTGAGATAACCTTTTTTTTCCAATTGAGCAATGTGATGAGCAACCACGCTTGTTGAGGATGCGCCAACCAAATCTTGCAATTCACGAATCGTTAAAGGTTCGTCAGAATTTTTTGACATAATTTTTAACAATTTCTCTTGAACTGGATGTAATCGAATTTGTGACATTTAAAAAATATTTGCCTTTAAATAATTTTGTTCTAATTGTTCTAGAACATATAGAACAAACCCATTAATGCTAATTAAATTTTAAAGTCAAAGTTAATTTTATGACAACTCAAGAAACTTTAGAGCAAGCAATGTTAAGCAGAAAATCTGTAAAAATTTTTTATAATCGCCTTGGAAAAATTACTGCAGACGAAATTGGTCACGCCCATGTGGTTCTAATTTCTAGCTCGCTTGGCAAAAAAACTGTAACCGTCGATTTATCACGAAATAATCATGCAATGCTTGGCTGGAAAAGTTTTGATTTAAGCAATATTTCTAAAGTTGAAATTTTGAATTAATAAACCCACAAAAACAAAACCAACATTAGTCTAAAGATTTTTTTGCCGGCAATTTTGCAAAAATTGGATCAGTGATTTTAGGCGAAAGTAAGCTTGCCAACCAAACCACAAAATAAAGCCCAAACGGAAATGCAATACGCGACTTATTCTTCGATAATTGAAGCTTCACAATTTTTGCACATTTGCCAACATCCATCAAAAATGGCATGGGAAATTCATTCACCGCAGTCATCGGAGTCCTTACATATCCCGGGCAAATGGCATTTACGGCAATTTTATATTTCGCCAAATTTCCTCGCAAACTTTCAGCATAAACCCTTACGGCAGACTTACTTGCTGAATAAGCTGGAGAACTTGGCAAGCCGCGAAATCCGGCTAACGAAGAAATTATTGCTATTTGACCACTTTGGCGACTTTTCATCTTTTCAATAACGGGGTGAATAATGTTTAAAACCCCGTCAATATTGGTGGCAAACACTTTCTTAACTTGTGCAAAAGATTCAGTTCCGCCAGCTGTTCCAGCAGAAATTCCAGCATTCGCGATAACTAAATCAATCTCATAATTTTTCTCTATTTTTTCAATGAAACCATCACAAGCTGCGCTATCGCAAACATCAAAAATTTCCAAAACAACATTTGCTTTTAATTCCTCGCAAAGAATTTTTGTGGCCTCTAATTTTTCCGCATTTCTGCCGCATAAAAAAAGATTTACCCCAAGCCCCGAATAAGCAACAGCAAGAGCGCGACCAATTCCGCTACTCGCTCCAGTTATCAAAATATTTTTAGGATTTTTCATAATTGACTAAAGCCAAATTTATTACATTTGAAGGAATTGAAGGCTGCGGCAAATCGACGCAAAGCAAAAATTTACAACAGTTTTTTCTGCAACAAAACATTGCCTGCACTTTAACCAGAGAGCCGGGTGGCGTTCTTTCTGCAGAAAAAATTCGAGCCATTTTGCTTGACGAAGAAATTGCTAAACTTGAAGCAAAAACCGAACTTTTGCTAAATTTCGCAGCCAGACTTGAACATGTTGAAAAGCTTATAAAACCAAGCTTATCTGAAAATAAAATTGTAATTTCTGATCGTTTTTTTGACTCAACTTACGCTTATCAAGGAAGCGCTTTTGGCGTAGAAGAAAAGCTAATTGACGAAATTAGAAAAATAACAATTTCTAACTTCGCTCCAGATATCACTTTTTTAATCGATTTACCAGTTGAAAAAGCATTTGAGCGCATTGCTAATCGCCACGATAATAATCGCTACGAAAAACTTGGACTCAATTTTCATAAAAAAGTGCGAGCGGGCTTTTTAAAATTAGCCAAAAAAAATAATAGAATTCACGTGATAAATGGCGACAAAACTCAGCAAGATATTTTTTCTGAAATTCTTGAAATTTTAGAAATAAAAAACCCTTAACCTTAGAAAAGCTTTTGCGAAGCGCGTTTTGAAAATTCGCAAAAAACTTTAAATAAAACCCGAGCAACTTTTAAAAAACAAACTCCAAACTTACAAAATTTATGAAAAAAAGAAATAAGATTGCGCTTGTTGGCGCTGGCAATATCGGTGGCACTTTGGCCCATTTAGCTGGATTAAAAAATCTTGGCGATATTGTTGTTTTAGATGTAAATGAAGGCGTAGCGAAAGGGAAAGCTCTTGATCTTGAGCAGTCTTCGGTTGTTGAAGATTTCGATTCAAGCATCATCGGAACGAGTAATTATTCCGAAATCGCTGGAGCTGATGTTGTTATTGTAACAGCTGGAATCGCCAGAAAGCCCGGAATGAGTCGCGATGACCTACTAAACACCAATACCGCAATAATTAAATCAGTTGCCGAAGGCATTAAAGAACATGCGCCTGAAGCTTTTGTTATAGTTATAACAAATCCACTTGATGCAATGGTTTATGTTATGCAAAAAATTTCTGGACTACCTGCAAATAAAGTTGTTGGAATGGCAGGAGTGCTTGATTCGGCAAGGATGTCTTTGTTTTTAGCTCGCGAGTTTAATGTTTCGGTTGAAGATGTTAACGCCTTCGTTTTGGGCGGACATGGCGATACAATGGTTCCATTAGTTCGCTATTCTTCAGTTGCAGGAATTCCCGTTCCTGATCTTATCGAAATGGGCTTAACCACAAAAACCAAAATAGATGAAATTGTACAACGCACCAGAGATGGTGGCGCCGAAATTGTAAAATTACTCGGAACTGGCTCAGCATTTTATGCGCCAGCCTCTTCGGCAATTTTAATGGCCGAAAGCTATCTATTTGACAAAAGAAGAGTTTTGCCAGTTGCAGCACAGCTAAATGGCGAATATGGAGTAAAAAATTTATATATCGGAGTGCCGGCAGTTATTGGTAAAAATGGGGTTGAAAAAATTCTTGAAATCAAGCTTAACAGCCAAGAGCTAACAATGTTTAATCGGTCAGTTGAAGCGGTTAAAAATTTAATCGATGAATTAAAATTATAACTCGAAAATCGCAGCAATCACCACTTGCTGTCGCCTCATTCAAAATTTGTCGCAAATTTCATGCAAAACATCGAAATCAAAAAAAGCCGCCTTGCATTAATTTATATTTTAATTGCTGCATTTTTTGTGATAATTTTGGGTCGCATGTCTTACATCGTGATCTTTGGCGACAAGCTCAAATTCGGCGGCATATACGACTCCATTAACTCAAAAAAACGCGGTGACATTTATGACCGAAACGGGGTTTTGCTTGCCACCGAATTAAAAACAAAATCACTTTATGTTAGCAGCGTTTTGGTGCGCGATATAGATGTTGTTGCTCGAGGCCTTTCTAGCATATTTTCTGAATTAAGTTACGAAGAAATTCATAAAAAAATCTCTCATAACAAAAGCAGCAAACAGTGGATTTTAATCAGACGAAACCTAACTCCAAATCAAGTTCTCAAGGTTCAAAATCTTAAATTGGCTGGATTAATTTTTGAAAATGATCGCATCAGAATTTACCCACAAAAATCAATCACCAGTCATTATGTTGGCTATGTAGATCTTGATAGACACGGCCTTTCTGGGATTGAAATGCAATATGACCGAAAATTAATGATGGGCGAAAATGTCACAATTGCACTTGATGTAAGGGTTCAAGATATTTTACACGACGAATTGGTGAACGGAATTGAAGAATTTAAAGCTAAAGCCGCCGCCGGAGTTGTTACAGACATAAATACCGGCGAAATTCTCGCCCTTTCCTCTTTGCCAGATTTTGATCCAAATCTTCAATACGAAGCCAGTCCAGATCAAAGATTTAATCGCGTTACAAATGGCGTTTACGAACTTGGCTCGGTCTTTAAAATTTTTACCAACGCCAATGCCTTTGAAGATAATTTGGTAAAAACCACCAATATTTACAATGTCCGAGACCCCATAAAATATGGCAGATTCAGCATAAAAGATGACCATCCTTACAAAGACGAAATGACTGTGATGGAAATTTTTTCGCATTCTTCAAATATTGGAACGGTAAAAATTGCCGAAAAAATTGGCGCCTCTAGGCAAAAAGATTTTCTCGAAAATCTGGGTTTTTTAAAAAAATTAGACGCTGAATTCCCCGGCCTTGGCCGCCCAATTTATCCAAAAAATTGGCGCGATATAAACCTTTTTACAATCTCTTACGGACATGGAATTGCGATAACTCCGCTACATTTAGCAATGGCCGCTGGCGCAATTGCAAATGGCGGAATGCTTTACAAGCCTCTATTCACAAAAGCCAATGAACAACCGAAGGGCACTTCAGTAATTAAAGAATCAACTTCAGCAATAATGCGTGAACTTTTGCGAAACACCGCAATTGATGGCACCGGAAAAAAAGCCAATATTGAAGGCTACGAAGTTGGTGGCAAAACCGGCACTGCGAATCGCGCGGAAGGTGGAGGATACAACGAAAGATTGACGATGGCATCTTTTGTGGCAGTCTTTCCAATATCTCAGCCAAAATATTTAGTTTATGTTATATTCGACCGCCCAAATTATATTTTTAACACTGGCGGCATGGTTGCGGCTCCAGTTGCTGGTCGAGTTGTAAAAAACATCGCCCCACTTCTTGAGGTTAAACCTAAATCAGCCGTAAAAATGCCTGACGAAAATATTCAAGTTCCGCAAGAGATGTGATGAAGCCTCTTCATAAATTAACCGCAATAACCAAAAACATCGCCAAACCAAACCTTTTCAGCGCACCTGTAAGATTAAAAATTCACAAAAGCCTCGAAAAACATGCTTTTCTTATTGCTTAAAGCGGCATTAATTGGCCTATCAATTTCAATGCCAATTGGTCCAATCGCAACATTGCTAATCAAAAACACATTAGAGCGAGGATTTAAAGCTGGTTTAGCCGTGGCACTTGGTGCATCTTTGATTGATGGATTTTATGGCTTCATTGCCGCCAGTGGATTTGCCTTTGTAGCGCAATTTTTGGACAACTATCTTAATTTTATAAAATTTTTTTTCGGATTTTTACTGGTAATAATGGGAATTTTTGAGGTCAAAGATTCCGACAAAATCTCCAAAAAAGGCCTTCAATTAAAACATAAAACCTTCTTAAAAACTTTATTTTTCGTAATGCTTTTGACGGCAACAAATCCAATAACAATTATTTTTTTTACCGGAATTTTCGCCACAATTTCGAGTGGTAATTTCAATAATTTAACAATTTTAATAATGTCTTTCGGGGTCTTTTTTGGCTCATTTTTATGGACCTTTGGACTGTCTTGCACAATTTCAAAAATTCGTCACAAAATTTCTGCCAAAATTATGATGCGAATAAAACTTGCTTCCGGCCTTATAATTTCAGGCTTTGGACTTTATGGAATGAGCTCTTTTTAATTCTTCAAATTGACTTTCAAAAAATCGCAATAACTTAACACGAAAATTGATTTATGAATTGCCGCCTTTAAAAAGCGCAAACTTCTTCTCTTTACCAGCCCGTCAATTGAATTTCCCAAAAGCAAAATGGAACTTTTTCGCAAACTCGCTTCGAATATTTTTTTCAAACTCGTTATCGGAGTCGTAATAATCAGCTTTATGCTCTTTGGCATCAGCGGCTTCCTGCTTAACAATTCAGATAATTGGGTAGCAAAAGTTGGCAATAAAGTAATCAGCCAAAGCCAATTTATTAACGCCATGAAAAATGATCGCGAACTTATAATGGCAAATAATAAAAGCGCCGAAGCCATTCAATATCTTGATTCGGCGGCATTTCAAAATGATGTTTTAAAGCGAATGGTTAATCGCTTAATGATTGAAAAACTACAAGATGAATATCAGGTCAAAGCTGATCGCAAAGCAATTTTACAAAGCGTGGTGCGAGATCCGAGCTTTAAAAACAAAGAAGGAAAATTTGATCAGGCGCTGTTTGAAAGCTTTTTATCTCGCCATAGCCTCAATGAAGAAAGATACATCAACGAAATTGCTAACGAAATCACCGCTTCGATGGTAGTTCAAAGTTTGTTAATTTCTGCGCCTTTAAATTTACAAGCAGTGCTAGATCAAGAAAATTTAAAAAAAGAAACCAGAATTGCTGATTTAATAACATTAACAACGGCGCAAGTTTCATCAGAAATAAAAGCTTCTTCGGAAGATTTACAAAAGTTTTTCGAAAGTCATAAAGAACAATATTTCACCTCAGAAATTCGCAAAATATCTTACTTATCATTCAGTAAAAAAGATTTTTCTTCAGATTTTAAAATCTCCGATAACGAAATTCGGGCCGAATACGAAAAAAACAAAGATCAATTTTTAATTCCAGAAACTCGTAATTTTTATCACCTAATTTTTGACAAAAAAGATGAGGCAGCAGAATTTGCTGCAAACCTTTCAAAAAGCGATTTAAAGGCTGATTTTGTTAAGCAGGCGAAGCTCAAAAAAAATAAAGATCTAAAAGCCATTTATTTAAAAAATTTAGCAAAAAAAGATTTCATCCCAGAGCTTATCGACTCAGCCTTTTCCTTAAAAATTGGCGAAATTAGCCAGCCAATTGAAAGCTCTCTTGGCTTTCATATTTTCCTAGTTACCGAGATTAACGCATCAAAACCGCTATCCTTTGAACAAAGCAAAGAATCCATCAAAAATTCACTATTAAAAGGTCGAGAAGAAAGGGTTATTCAAGAAAAAATGTCGCAAATTGACGATGTTTTAATTTCAGCAAAATCGCTAAAAGATGTAGCGGAAAAACTTTTGCCCACAGCAAAAATTACCAATCTTGAACTTAACCAACAAGGCCTGAATCAAAAGGGCGAAATAGTTTCTGAAGCCAAAGAATTCGCAAAATTCATTGAAAATGCTTTTTCTTTACAAAAAGGCCAAAATTCAAAAATTTATCACAATGACAATTTTGATAAATTTTATGTGATTCGCGCCGAAGAAATAATCCCAGCGCGCCAAAAAAAGTTAGAAGAAGTTCGGGCCGAAGTTGAAAAAGGATTCATCAGCTACAAAAAGTCTTTACTCTTGGTTGATTTGGCAAAAAAAGTTGGCGAAGAGCTCAAGGCTAATCCACAAAAATTAACAGAAATCGCCGCAAAATATAACGCTAAAATTGAAAAAAATCGCGAACTTCCTAGATCAATCAAGCTGAACCAAGAAGGCGGCTCAGAACCTTATCGCAACAAAATTCTTGATGAATTATTTTCGCTCAAAATTGGCGAATCCACTAATTTCATCGACATGCAAAATCAGGTCTTTATCGCGGCCGTGCTTCGTCAAATTAAAACAGGAAACATTGCCTCAAGCGAATATGAACAAGCAAAAAATATCGCTGCCCAACAATTCAGAAATGAAATAATGCAAGA
>JACCEB010017802.1_pt1 | contig 30441 bp, 30 predicted proteins | sample 7454761 | NCBI WGS metagenome assembly JACCEB01 (sample SAMN15323454, study PRJNA562643) | freshwater metagenome | isolation source: river surface water | place: USA:Blue River Watershed | collected 2017-08-18
GGTTTTGCTTGTAAAAATTGTGGGTACGATAAGTTTTCGGAAAATAATTTAACGCACGAACGTAAATGTTCGCGTTGTGGTAAAATACATTCGGTAACGGAAAACTCTTTATTTCACGGACAAAAAACGGAACTCAACAAGCTTTTTTATATTACTTATTTGGTACATCAAAATCATGATATTAATGCCAAAATATTAAGTGCCGATTTAAATATCTCTATCAATACTTTGTATAAATTTATCAAACATGTTAAGGAAGTACAAAGTAAACAAAAGGGGAAAAAATGGACCGAATGGATTTTTGGTAACGAACTATGATTTTGAATTTTAAATTTTTATCAAATAATTTTAAATCAGATATTTAACTTGGTAGTAAATCATTAAAACACTCCTACTCAAAACGTAAATTTTTAGTTTTTAAGCCCCAAAATTTAGGGTAATATTGGCGCGATATGTAGTTAAAAAATTACATTCGCTTATCCTTAATTATTACTCATATTAAAATTAAAAACTATGAAACTTTTTAGCACGCAAACTTTACTTATTGTACTGTTGTTTTTATTCATCTTTTTAGGAAAAGCTCAAATCGTTCCTTTTGGAAACGGAAGTTATACTACACAATTGCCGGCTGGTGAAGCAGGTCCGGTTGTATTCGAATCGTATTTTAAACCTGGAAAAACTATTTTACCTACTAACGATTGGTGGAGTTCATTGGGATTTAGATTTTTACAACACAACAAATACTCCGAGCCTATGTTTCCTCAACCTTTAATTGTAAAAGCCGAAGCTATTGGTTTGGGTGTGGGCGATGGTTCTAAACCTAATATTGTAAACAACAATCAGTTCCAAGCTACTTACAACCCAGATGTATTTATTAAATTGGAGGGTTTAAATACCAATGAAACACGCGTGGAGGATTATACAGATTGGATGGTGAAAGCGCATTGGAAAAACGGCAACCAAGAGTTGTGGGCGAATTTTGGTCATGGTTCACCTTATATTTATTGCGAAACCAGTAATAATCAAACTGCACGTTTATCCTTTACCAACACCAATATTACCATCGAACACAACCAAGGAAATGCTTTGTGTATTGGTATCAATGGGAAATATTATGGAATTTTTGCACCAAGCGGCGTAAATTGGGTACAGTATGCCAACGATTTTGCTGCTACATTAGGTACTAAAAATTATTTTAGCGTGGCTTTGTTACCCAACAACAACATAAATACCTTTAATACTTTTAAAAATCATGCTTTTGTTTATATCACCAACTCGGTTTTTACTTGGGATTATAACGAGCAAAATGCTAAAACATCAGGAACATTTACATTTACAACTGCTGTAAAAGAAGGAAACGAAAATCGTGTGTTAACCACTTTATTTCCTCATCAATGGAAACATACTTCGGCTACGATTCAAAATTTCGAATACTCTACTGTTCGCGGAAAAATGAAGGGTTTTGTAGGAAATAATTTTACGGTAAATTACACTGCAATGCCTATGTTGCCTTATATTTTGGAGCAAAATTTAGATAATCCTAATCGTACATACACTTTGGTGGATAGGGAATATCAAACTTTAATCAATCAAAATGGATTTAACCGTACCGATACTTATTGGCATGGAAAAGAATTAAATAGATATGCGCAATTGTTGCCTTTAGCGCAACAATGCGGACATACTGTGGCTTTTAATTATATTTTAAATTTATTAAAAAGCGATTTGCAAAATTGGTTTACAGCATCCCCGGGCGAAAAAGCAAAATTATTTTACTACGATCCTATGGGTGTTTTAATTGGCTATCCTGCATCTTTTAACACCAATACGGAGCTAAACGATATGCATTTTCATTACAGTTATTTTGTGATGGCAGCAGCTACAATTGCTAGATACGATAAAAATTGGGCAAATCAATGGAAGGATATGGTGGAATTGTTAATTCGCAATTGTAACTCGTGGATGCGTAACGACGATAAATTTCCGTTTTTGCGTTATTTTGATCCTTATCAAGGACATAATTGGGCAAATGGTTGGGCTTTATTTGGCGATGGTAACAACATGGAATCCAGTTCAGAAAGTATCTTTTTTTCTGCTGCTATGATTCAATGGGGGAAAGAAATGTGTAACAATGATATTTTATCTTTAGGGATGATTATGTATCACTCGGAAGTAATTGCGGCCGAACAATATTGGTTTAATGTAGATAAAGATAATTTCCCTGCAGGTTATCCTAAAGATTATGCGGCTATAAATTGGGGTTCGGGTGGTGTTTTTGGTACTTTTTGGACTGCAAACGAGGAGGAAGTTCGTGGAATTAACATTTTACCTGTAACTGGATACTCATTGTATTTGGGCCGAAAACCCGATTATGTTCAAAGTTTTTACAACAACTTAATTAACGAAGGCGGATTAGATTTTTGGCGATATGTGCATTGGTCGTATTTAAGCCTTGGAAACTCTGCTCAAGCCTTAAACGAGTACAATGCCTTTGCACCTGCTGTGGATGTAACCGAGTTTGGTTCCACCGAGGCTTTTACCAATCATTGGTTAAATACCCACCACAATTTAGGTAAAGTACAACATCAAATTACAGCAAACAACAGTTTATATTCGGCATTTAAAAACAACGATGAATTTACATATATTGCTTACAATCCGGGGTGTAATGCAGCTAAAACAGTTAATTTTTCCAACGGATACAATATGCAAATAAATCCGGGCGAGTACAAAATTGTAAGTACCAATACGGTAACAAACACCAGTAAATTAAATGCATCGGAAGTTAAAATTTACCCCAATCCAACTTCCGATTTTGTACAAATAGAAATTACCGAGCCCAATTTTAGTGTAGAAATTACCGATATAAATGGTAAAATTTTAGCTCTACAATACAATCAAAAACAAATATCATTAGCCCCATTTATCGCCGGAACTTATATCCTAAAAATCAAAACCAACCAAAACACCACACATCACAAAATCATCAAACAATAAACTATCCCCAACTACCCTAAAACAAAAATCTGCTCCAATGTGGAGCAGATTTTTTTTTAAATAAATGATGTTTTTTTGAATATATTTAAATACATTTGAAACTTATGAAAAATAAACTATTCACCATATTTATTTTAGCATTTGGTTTGCTAAAAGCTCAATCCGAGTTATCGTATTTATCTACTGAAGTTACTAATGATATTATTACATTCGATTTTCAGAAATCAAAAAACACAGTAATTAAATTTGTAAACGAAAATAAAGTATTGATAATCAGTCAAAATGATTACAAAGAAAGTTTTAAAATTAAATTTACTTTAGAAGGTAAAGATTTTGGAAAATACGATTCCTTAATTCAAACATTAGGATATCAAACAACAAAAAACACAAACACGGTTTCAAATTATCAAAAATATAAAGAGTTAACATTAGAATTAGAGTATTTAAAAACTAAGAAGAATTCATATTTGGAATTAATGCAAAAAATAGATGAAAAATCTGAGGTGTATATAAATTTATGGCATGATAAAAATAAAATAGATGAACAGATTTTTCAGAAAGAAAAGGAGCTTTTGATTATAAATAAAAAAAACGAGAGTTATTTAATTTCACTAAATTTAAAACAAGAATCCACCAGTCCAGAAAATTCAAAAGTTTCCTTTGTAAATATGCCAGGATTCGAGTATTCGTTTTTAACAATAGAAAATCCTAAACTAGGCATTTCACCCGAAAATTATCAAGGTTATTTTATAAAATATTTATTTACAAAAGGAAAAAGCTACGGTACAATTGGTGTGTATAAAAATATATCAGTACAATCCAATGACCCAGCTGCATTTTCGGAGATGTTTTTGGTAGGATTTGGACAGGATTTTTACTCAAGATATATGGGAAGAGGTAATCGTAAATTTTTAAACCTTTACTCTGGTTATTCTTTAGGAGGTATAATTGCAACTAACGAAATAAATCATAAAAATATATTTTACATTTCGCCATCCATAGGTTTAGAATTGTTTAAAAACAAGTATTTTCTTTTAGATTCCAAAGTAAACTATTTCACACCATTTGTATACAATCGTAACCTAAGAGGCTTAGCTTACAACGTGTCGCTAAATTTTGTATTTTAATAACTATAAAATATTTAAACTTTAACATATCGTTTGAATAGAAATTATGTTTAATTCCTTTTTTTAAAGGACCATTCGAATGCATATTTGCCAATTTCTATTTGCTGCTCATTTAAACAATTTACCTCAATTACACAGGTGGTAGGTTCATCATTTTCGATAGTTTTTTTAATGGCTTCAATAAGCTCAGGAGTTAGTTTGCAATTAAAATAAACTTTACCAGTGGCTTTTTTAAAATATTGGGATTTTGCAGAGGTTACCAACATGGAAACGCTGTTTTTGTATTTAGCAATTTCTATCATTGCCAATGCGCCAGATGCCAGTTCTGCACCCATATTTAATACTGCAAAATAAACAGATTGAAATGGGTTTTTATTAAGATATTTATACTTTAAGGATGTAGTAACGTGTTTATTATCAATAGAAACAATTTTTATTCCTGCCAAAAATGCCATAGGCAATTTTAAAATTTTAAACAATTCGAACTTAAATTTGGAGGTAAACTGTTTGATAACTCTTTTTTGATTTTCGTTTGGTTCCATTATTATATTTATTGATGATTAAAGGATTAACTAAAAACCTCTCGGATGATTTCTAATGATTTTGGCGTTTTAAAATTAGGGATTTGCATTTGGTAATAATGCAATAAAAAATGTAGTAAATTTTGTTTTTCGGATTTTTGGAAACTTTGTGTACTTAATTCGCTAAATAATTTACAAAATAATGCCGTATGGTTTTGGTTTAAACATAATACTTCTTGAAAATTGTTTTGTAATTCGCCAGACTGAATATTAAAATACAAACCATTTTCAATCAAAGGCTCGATACCTAAATAAATAGTGAATTCTGCTAAAAATTCAACTACAAACCCATCGTTAAAATCTTCGTTTTCTAACTTTTGAATACTTCTATATAAAAAACTAAAAAGCTTTTCGTTACTTGCTTCTTCCTTTATCGTTAACAAAATAACCTCGGAAATAAAAAACACCACCGATGTTTTTTTGATGTTACTATACACACTTTGTAAGGGCAATAATGTGGAAATTTCTTTGATTTGATATAAGCTAACCGACTTAGAATTTGAAGAATATGTAATATTTACTGGGTATAAAGGCTGACAAAATGCTAGAATATTACTTTTTTTTTGAATACCTACAAAAAAAGCTACAATACCATTTTTTTGAGTGTAAACTTTTAAAATTCGGCTATTGTGCTTATAATGAATTGCGCCTAGTACAATGCCAATATCGGAAACAATCATTTACCGTTTATAAATAAAATTTTAGTGATTTGAGTATCGCTACCATCTGTATTGGATGCTAAAACCAAATATACACCGGATTGCACTTTATTTCCTGCTAAATCCTTACCATTCCAAGACACAAAACCTCCATTGGCAAAGGTTTCGTAAACTAAATTGCCTGTAATATCCGTAATTTTAATTTCTGCATTTTCGCTTACGCCTTTTATGGAAATATCACCATCAAAATTTGGCGGCACAGGATTAGGATAAGCATACAATGGGCCATCGTATTTTTTTGCATCCACAGCATTTCCCTTATATGTAACCAAACCTTTATCAGTTGCAAAAAACACTTCGCCAGTTTGTTCGTTAACACCAATTTTTAAAATGTTATTAGAAATTAAAGGCGAATTAGTTACTGTAAAGTGATGAATTGTGGTACGTCCATCTGGAGATAACAAATAAACACCCGAGCCAAAAGTGCCAATCCATTTTCTGTCTGCACCATCAATGTAAATACAGTTTAACAGTAAACCATCTAACAAATATGAAAAGTTATTTCCATCTTCGATAATAATTTTTTCGGCATTAACCCCTCCAGGATTAAAAGCGTTTTGCGGATTTCTTACCACTACCAACCCTTCGCTTGTTGCCATCCAAACCACATTTTTTTTATCAATTTTAATATCCCTAACCTCATTACTAGGTAAAGAACCCGAGCCTTCGTTGGTGGATAAAAAAGCAACTTTATCATCGTTGGTGTTGGCTAGTGTACCACCATCATCAAAAACAATCACGCCATTTCTAAAAGATTGTATCCATTTATAACCATTTTGGTCGATAGCTATACCTGTTAAATGTTGTCCGTTATCCACAAAGTTTCCTAAACGATAACTAAACCAATCTTTTCCGTCGAAAGCAATCAAAGGCTGCTGAATTCTTTGTGTAGGTAAACCCGAATTTAAAACCCAAAGCACATTTTTACTATCGTATTTAGCATCCGAAATACCATGAAACGGGAATAAATCTATACTTTTTATAATACTATTTTCGCTGTTATACAATTTTACAAACTCACCATTATTAACCTCAACTAAACCTTGTCCCCATGATGATAAAAATTTTTGTGAAGGATTACGCGGATTTGGCGTTATGCCTACTATATCCGCAATATTTCCCAATTCTCCTGCTTTGTAGTGCGTCCAGGTATTATCACTTAATTTATAAATTCCATCTTTAAAGTTATTGTTAGACCAATTGGCACTAACCGCACCGCCAGTAAACCACATTTCATTACCAATATTGGTTATGCCAAAAACATTTCCTGTTGGAGGTCCATTTGGTGTAATTACTTTATTAGCCCATGTGTTAAAACTTTCTACCAAACCCACACGGTTATCGGCAATCCAATAACGGTTATTTGCCCAAATTAACATATTGGGTTCTGGTGTTAAAAAATTATCTCCATAGGTAAAAAAATGTTCGATTGGTGCACCATCCGAATTGATTTCATAAGCAAAATCAAAAAAAGCTAAAAAAATTCGATTGTTATCTACATTAATTTTTTTTAAGGTGTTGTTTTCATAATTAAATGAAGGAATAAACAAGCTCCATTGTCCATTTTTGTATTGATATAACTTATCTTGGCTCCATTGTTCAACACTTAAATTACATATAATTTTGTTGTTACTGGTAACAATAGCATTATACACTTTTCCAGTTTCTGGCGAAAAATCGGTCCAATTTTGAAAATCACTTAAATTTCGATTCAAATCACCAATTCTAATACCGTTATCCGTAGCGGCAAAAATCGTATCGTTTAAAATAGTAATTTGATTAACTTTTACAAAAGTACCTTGATTACCAATGGTATAAGTAGAAGAAATTTCGCGGCGTTTGGTGTTAACTACAATTATGCTGAAACTGGTGGATAAATAAGCAAAATGATCTTTTATAAAAATAGAATTTATAGCTTTATCAGCCTGTATAAAACTTCGGCGTAAATCGGGCAAATTTGATATAACATTGTTTTTAATCAAATCGATATTACCATTTTTATATCCAATAACCATAGTTTCCTCGCTATCCAAATAAGCCATTGCCGAAATTTCAACATCGTTTAAGCCATTAATTTTGGTGATAGTTTCGATAGAATTATCCGAAAAATCATAAGAAAATACTCCAGTTGATGATGCACTATATACTTTAGTTTTAGATGCTGCAACAGCTATAGAATTTTTAAAAGGCACATGGATTTGCCATGATCCAACTTGAGCAAATATAATTTGTTGAACGCCTAAAAATAAAACCAATATTAGTTTTGATAAATTAAAATTTTGATAATTAATTCGATATTTATTCATGATACAACTATACAATTAGTAAACTTAAAAAATCATTTCTAATTTACACCAAAACCTAACTAAATTTAATTAAATTTATTGTGGTATTTTAATTTAAAACCAGTTTTAGGTAGTACTTTTTCACATTTAATCGTCGGTAAATATTTACATAACCCATTTAATACTTTATGTAAAATATCTATTTTCATCAAAATTTTTATATGGAATCTTTAAAAGATATTTTTAAACGAATTGAACATGCCCAACAAGATATTGCAAACATTAGCAATAAAATAAATTTAAAAGGCGATAAATTAGATGATTACGATATCAAAAACATTTTATTTGTAGCGCGAGAATTATACGAAAACGCAGTATTATTAAGTCATTATAAATCTATCGAAAAAAATATAATAGCTGATTATACTGCAACTAAAACTCCTGCAATTGAAGTTGCTGTTGAAACACCTAAAATTCCACAAGCTATAGTTGAACAAACAGTTGATGAAGTTAAAGTAATTGAGTTTCCAAAAGAAGAAATAAAAGAAACCATTCAAATTTCTACAATTGAAATTGAAAAAAAACAACCCGTTTTTGATGAAGTAAAAGAGGAAGAAACTTTTGTAGAAAATAAAAAAGTGCCCGAAATTATTTTAGAAGAAGTTTCTAAGCCAATAGTTGAAGAAACAGCAACTAATATTGAAGAAATTGCTCAAAATTTAGAGATTGAAATAACACAAACCATTCAAACTTTTACTGCCCAAACCTCTGTTACAAGTTCATCAAACAAAAGTATTTTTGAAAAAATTGCCGATGAAAAATCTGTAGATAATTCTCTAGCAAGTAAGTTAAGCAAAACTAAAATTAAAGATTTAGTGAGTAGTATTGGGTTAAACGAAAAATTCTTGTTTATAAACGAGTTATTTGATGGCAATAGTGCTTTATATAACCAAGAAATACAAGTTTTAAATACTCAAAATAATAGCACAGATGCTTTACAATATTTCCAACAATTACAACAAAAATTTAATTGGGAAAAAGAAAGTAAAGTATACGAAAAATTAAAAGATTTAGTAGAACGTAGATATATATAAAATGCAATACGACCAACCCTTACAATTAACCCGAGGAAGCATTGAAGTAATTACTGGTGCTATGTTTAGCGGCAAAACTGAAGAATTGCTTAGGAGGGTATCCAGAGCTCATTTAGCCAATATTGAAGCTATTTTGTTTAAGCCTGATATAGATACCAGATACTCAATCGAGGATGTGGTATCGCATGATAAACGCCGAATGAAGGCAACTCCTGTACAAACTGCAATTGATATTTTAGGTTTATCTGTTGATGCGCAAATTGTGGGTATTGATGAAGGACAATTTTTTACGCGCGAGTTGGTGGATGTTTGTATTAAATTAGCCAATGGCGGCAAACGTGTTATTATTGCTGGTTTGGACAAAAATTATAAAGGCCAAGCTTTTTCGCCCATGCCAGAGTTGATGGCAGCAGCAGATTACGTAACCAAATTACAAGGTATTTGCATGGAATGTGGAGCACCTGCAACTTTTACTTTACGAAAAGATAAAACACAAACCAATCAAGTATTTTTAGGCGAAAGGGATGAATACCTAACCGTTTGTAGATCTTGCTTTTTTAAACACCATCCAACAATTCCAATATTGTAATTTTTTATGGTGATTAATAAATTAAAAAATAATAAAAATATATTTGTTTTTTATTCAGTAATATTTTTAGTTTTTTCTTCACTTTACTATAGTGATTTTTTAAATTCAGGACCGGTAAATAATCATATGTGGCGACAAACCGATTGTTTATCATTAACTAGAAATTATGCTGAAGGCGCTTCATTTTTTGAGCCAGAAATGGATTTATTATTAGCAAAAAATTTTGAAAGCGGAAAAACTGCTGGAGAATTTCCAATTATATATTATACAATTGGAAAACTTTGGAAATGGTTTGGAGAATCATATTTAACTTATAGATTATCCTATTTGATTCTATTATATATTGGATTACTTTATTTTTTAAAATCATTAATTATAATCTTTAAAAATCCAATTTGGGCTTTATTTTTTACATTACTAATGTTTACTGCTCCTGTTTTAGTAGTTTACGGTGTTAGTTTTTTAACAGATGCTCCTGCTTTTTGTTTTAGTTTAATTGCTCTTTACCATTTTATAAGATATACACAATTTCATAAACAAAAACATCTTGTTTTTTCGATGTTGTTTTTTAGTTTAGTTGGATTATTAAAGATTTCTAATTTAATTTCGTTTGTTTTTATAGTATGTATATTTTTTATCGAACTACTTAAAATACCTACGATTGATAATCGATTTGTTTTTAAAAAAAATATTACCGAATTTTCACTAATTGCAAGTGTTATAGTTGTTAATTTTTTGTGGTATAATTATGCCGAAAAATATAACTCGATTTACCAATTTAAATATACTTTTAATAGTATTCATCCATTTTGGTTGATGAAATCTGATGAAATACAAAATTTATTTACTGATTTGTTTAACTTTCCGTTAGTTGTATTTTTTAGTAAAACAGTATTAATAGTTTCATTTTTGGCCTTTATAATTAATTTATTTTTATACAAAAAAATCCCTCTGTTTGCCTATTTTGCTAATATTATAATTACAATAGGCTGTATAATATATTTCTTATTATGGATGCCTTTAATGGGTGTTCATGATTATTATTACATTGCTTTACTTATTTGGATTCCCTCTACTTTAATACCTTTAACTTATTATCTAATAAATTATCGACCTCAAATTTTTAACAACAAATACACATTTTTATTGATGCTTTTATTTTTAACATACAATTTAACTTATGCGTACAATGTTGTAGATTTAAGAAAAACACAACAAAATGGAAAAAAATTAATTATTGGCAATAAACATTTTGTTGATTTTATGAAGTGGACAAATTGGGATTTTAATAATAAATGGCAAAAATACATTGATGTAAAAGAGAACTTAAAACAATTAGGAGTAAATAGAAATGATAGATTTATTTCATTAAACGATAATAGCTTAAATACAAGTTTGTTTTTAATGAATGTAAGAGGTTGGACAAACTATTTAAATTATTCAAAAAAAGAAGATATTTTAGAACTCATTGAACGTGGTAAGGCTAATTATTTGATTTTTGAAGATGAAAATTTAAAAAATGCTGAATTTTTGAAAGACTTTTTAAATCAGCCAGTTGGTGAATTTAATGGATTATTTCTGTATAAACTTTAAAACCTTCATTATTCTGTATGAATTTTAAACTTATTATGTTTTGTAGTGTTTTAAGTTTTTTGTGGTCTTGTGCAAATGAGGATAACTTAGTTGTAGTGGAGAATTTTGAAGTAGAGAAATATATTGGTAAATGGTACGAAATTGCTAGATTTGATTCCCGTTTCGAAAAAAATTTAAATCAAACTACTGCGGAATATAGTTTAGACGAAAATGGCAAAATTATCGTTAAAAATAGAGGTTATAACTTTAAAAAAAATAAATGGGAAAGTGTACAAGGAAAAGCCAAATTTGCGAAAAATAAAAATTTGGGAGATTTAAAAGTGTCTTTTTTTGGCCCTTTTTACGCCCCTTATAAAATCATACAACTGGATAGTAGCTATAAATATGCTTTAGTAAGCAGCGGTAAAGATTATTTATGGATTTTATCTCGAGAAAAATCAATCCCGGAAAACATTAAAAATCAATATCTTAATTACGCAAAAACATTAAATTACAACACCAAAAATCTAATTTGGGTGGAGCATAAATAATTTAGATTATATTTTTATTTCATTACTTTGATAGTTGATGTGATTAGGGTGTTGCTTTTTTGGTTGGAACGATCGATGGCGTAGATTTCAAAGCTAAAATTTTGTTCATTAGTGCCATTGGTGATTGCTAATGTTCCTAACTGAATGATGAATTTTCCTGAAATGATAATTTTTGAATTATCCGGACTTAATTGCGGGATTCTAAATTGAGAAACTACGCCCGTTTGTATGTTTTTTACAAATAAATTATCAATATCTGGATTATTTTCGCCTAAATCGCCATTTTCATCTCGATATTCGATAGTAATTTGAACAGCATCGCTATTTTCTTTAGCATTTTGTGGAGAAATTGATACAAATTTTAATACGGGTGCTAAATTTTCTTCTTTTTTACTGCAAGAAGTAAAAAATATTACCAAAAATATGAGTGTAAAAAGTTTATTCATTTTATTATTTTATTTTGGATGACTTCCCGGAATTACTTTAAACGACCATAAATTTTTAAACCAACTCGGTGCAAAATTGTCTGGACTTTCCGTATCCTTATCTCTTGTACCATCATTTATTAAATAACGCATGTAAATTATGGTATTTACTGGAAAGTATTTGGCTATAATACGATTGTACCAAATCCCATCATTAACTGATAAAAATATGGAGTTTACAGTAGCTATAGGATTGGTGAAATTATCTCGTTGTGTAGAGAAAACGATGCGCGCATTCTTTAAATCTTTTAAAGCTGTTTCATCATCACTAATTGTCGGAATATGAATAAATACATGATGTGTATCTAAAATTACAGCTCCATAGTCTAAATTATCTACACGATTATTTTTATCCGTTAAAACTTTACTTTGCCATACTAATGGAAAACCTTTATCCTCAATGCCCCAATACCATTGTACAACTGGCTCGGCATTTGGTTTTTTACTTGTATTTCCCATAAAATCCTTGGCACCATCGGTAATCCATTTTTTTATAACGGCAATATCTTCGGCAGGTAAGGAACGCCCAATATTATCTTGTGGCATCCTATCATTATTGTTTACAAAACAGCAATTGGTTATACGTTCATACAAAACTGATTCTTCGGGGTTAAAAGGAATTACACGGTATTTAAAAGAATTTTGCGCGTTATTTTTTACAATAGGATGATATACCAAGGTGGAATAAGTGGACATTAAGGTGCTAAAATCGGGCTCGAAACTACCATCGTGGCAACCCGGTGTGCCGCATTTGGGTTGTAAAATTTTATGATGAATATTACTTAAACTATATTTATCATCGTTGCTTATAGTGTTTTGATTTAAATAATCCACGTCATCAAAAGGATTATCCACGGTAGGTTTTTTATAGCAAGATATCACCAAAACTAAAATGGCAACAACTGTAATGATGTAAAATTGTAAACGTTTAAATAGCATATTTTTACTTTAAAGCATCCGTTAAAACTTTTCCTTGTAACAAACCATTTGGAATGTTATTTTTAAATCCTAATAAATCGGCTATAGTTGGCACAATATCTATAGTTTCACCATATTCTTTGTCAATTAATTGATTTTGATGTACTACGTTATCTGGTCCGCAAATCATACAAAAAACCTCGCGTGAGGTATTGTCATTGGTATGATCCAAAGCTTTTCTTCCGTAAGCATCCACCAAAGTATTGGGTTCTAAATTTCGTCCGTGCTCTGGCGCAACAATTAAAACCGTTTCATTGGCTAAGCCCGGAGTGCTTTGTATGGTATTCCACAAATGCGCAACACCCCAATCTGCACGGCGCAACAAATTACAATATTGGGTAAAATCGCTGTGGCAAATATCTACGTTTTGCATGTTTAAAACCAACAACTCGGGTTTAAATTTAGTAAGCACCTTTTCGGCGTAATAAATATTACGTAAATCATTGTTTACATTGCTGCCAAATCCCCAGTTATTTAAATCTTGTCCTTGAATTGCATCTTGAAATAACTCATCGATAAATTGCTTTAATTCGTCTCTTTCCTCTGGAGTATTCCCTAAATTTTGAATGTTTGAGGTAGTTGCACTCGAAAAATTACCATCACAAAATTGTTTAAAATCGGCAGCAAATTTTTCGTTTGTTTCGTTTAAATTTTTAGGATTTCCAATAGCATTGTAGCCATTAATATTTATCATGGTAGATGCCTGAATATAATTGGCGCCATATAACGCACCATAACCAGGATAGGAACTGTAATTTAACAATGGATAAGGCCCTAAGGAATCCGATATCCACCAAGCATCAGTAGTTTTAGCATCTTGTTGATGTTTGCGGTAATACTCAAAAATGGTAGGATAAGTAGGATTAGCTCTTAAATTTAAAGTAGTATCGTTGTACCTTCCGGTTAAAGCAGTTACATGTCCGTTAAAATGTCCCGTTGGTCCATTTTTAAAACGCATTTCCTTAATTAAAGTCCCCATTTCCTGCAAACGATAATTGATAGGCGAAGGGGGTAAAATTTCGTTAATTCCGCTTTGTGCACTAAAACCACCAGAAATATCCTTAAACAAATTTTGCATTAAGTTACTTTGATTTTGATGAACCGATTCCATGTTGCGCACTCCACCCGCAAACAAACAAAACACCACATGATTAACTTTACGTGCACCAGTACTTGCAAATAAACTACCGCTTGGTAAAATATAAGGCATAGCTAAAGCAGCACCACCAGCTAAACCAATTTTTTTTAAAAAATCTCTTCTTTCCATAGCTTAAAAATTGCGGTATTCGTTGGAGGTTAACAAAGCTAAAAAAACTGTTTCGGGGGTGATTTCAGGATTTTTTTCGATAGAGTTGGTAAAATACCACAACTCCTGCTCGTTGGGTAATCTATTAAAAAAACGTTTGTAGCTGTTGTTTACAAAAGCTGGAATATCAGCACGCATTTGTTCGTTGCTTGGAATTTTAGCATTACTCTTATTTAAAAAATTCCGAATAATTAAATCCTCCACAACTTTAACATCACCAAACGAAATATACATTTTACTTAAATCATCCAATTGAGCTGTAGGAATGGTATTTTCGAAAATATCCTGATACGCAATAGAAATATAGGCTTTACTGTTTTTAACATTGGGTTTATCCGCCCCACTTTGGGTTAAATAAACATCCTGAATTTGATATACAACCTTACTTTCTTTGGCACAAGAAAGCAGGATAAAAACCGAAAAAATAAATAGTACAAATCGCATCATAAATTATTTTATTCCCATGTATTCCTTACTTGCCAACAATTTAACTTGTAAGGAGGTGTAATTTTTTTCTTCAATTAATGGTTTGCTATACAACTCCACTTCAAAACTGGTTGGATTGCGATAAAAATAACGTTGAAATAAGGTTGCTACTACACCTTCATAGTATTGTGTACTACCAAAAAATATGTTTTGTAAATCGTTTTTGTTTTTGCCACTTTGCAATAAAAATACAGATGGAGCACCATCAAACAAACTTTTCCCCGCATTTAACTCGGCAACAGTGGGGTATCTAAAAGCAAAATTCTGAAACAAGGAAACTACATAATTTTCGCTTCCCATATTGATATCATCATAAAACGAATTATTTACGGTTATTATATGTAATTCTGTAGTGGTAATTTCACCATCTTCCCAGCTTTTGGCTGCGTTTTGTAAATTTTGTAACCGAATAATCTCATTTTCAAACAATTCAATTTCAAATTCGTTGTTGGTGGTGGTGATAATGAATTCAAAAATGGCAATCTGATTGGCAATTTCGGTACTATCCACACCATTTAAATAATCTCCTCTAATCGTATTTATCTCGTTTTTAAAATACAGCGGATGTAAAACTAAATCTTCTACGAATTGTTTTCTTGTAGCATCATCTCTAGGATTTTCACGCAATAATTCGAATGCTTCATTTAATTCATCAGGAATAGCTTTTCTTCCCAACAATGAAATATAACATTTTTGGATATAATTTTCTATCACAATATCCTCCACTGTTAAATCTGGAGGAGGTACATTATCCTTAATCCAAATTTCCTTATCTCCACAGGAACTCAGTAATAAAATTGCACACAAAAAGTAAAATATCCGCATAAAATAAATTAACACATTTTAAAACGCATGAATATTTTAAAAGTTGCTTAAAATTAAGAGTTATGCTAATAAAATTGAGAAATAAAACCTTAACTATATTCATTATCGTCTCAAGTTCGTCCACCCATAATGTTAATGCTTTAATACCTACTAATTTTTTTCAATATAAACGACTTTTGAAAATACTTAAAATTCCGTTTGGAATGTGCATGAGTTTTAGAAAACAGAATGATGAGGGTTAACAACAGGAACTAGCGTTCAAGGGTGAACGTAATAGGTTTAGGTTTTACTTAAAGGATATGATATATAGAGTTTTTGTATCCTAAAAATTAATCTAAATTTAGAAATAAAGAATAAAAACTATCAGGGATTGGGCTGTCTGTACTGATATTTTATTAGCATTTAAATGCAGTACACATTAGTTCTTGTTCCATTCTTCCAATACCAATTTCATTGGCTATGTTTCGCCATTGTTTAACAGCTAGCAAAACTTCTTCTATAATTTTATTCATTTGATTTACATTTAATCTAAAATATGCTCCCACACTTTTAGCAAGTTCAATATCTAAATCATTGTTATCCAAATCAATATTTAAAGATAAGCCACTTTTATCTACAGAGGGGTTAATATCGTAAGCAGGAGACAATAACCAACCTTTATCACTAAGTATAAATCCATGATTACGTAAATGATCATCCGTATTAGATATTACAATATTAAATACAATCCTTTTCCATAATTGAGCTAAATCAGCATTTACATTTGCACCATATTTTTGAATCACTTCTGCAATGTCAAGATAACTTGCTGTTGTATTTCGTAAAATTTCCTCATTATTTCCAGTTAGTGTCATAGCCGAAGCAAAATGTATGCGTTCACTTTTTATTCTGTCGAAGCGTTTGGTGAAAAATGTATTGTATTTTCCTAACACTTTACTCATTTTTGATTCAGACATATTTATACCTGCCTTTAATGCCAACTGATAGCTTAAAAATTCCCATGCGGCTTTATCAATTGTGTCATTTTTGGAGGGGAATTTTGCTATCCATAAGTGTTTATGCTCATCTAATATATTGGCTTTAGGTCTTGCTCCACCCAACGAGGAACCTGGGGCAATTAATTGCGCTAACCAATTTTGCAATTCATCATTATCTACATCACGCTCTATATTATCAACAGCATGTTGTAACTCAGCTATAGAAGCCCATGGCGGTGTAACACCATTTTTCGAATGATCTAAAAATTCACCTTTTGGGTCTAATTTAAATCTTAACGCTCCCATTCTACTTTCATCAAATACACCTAACAAAAAATCTATTTCGTATAAATTTGATGGCGACTTTCCTAGCTTTTTAGCCAATAAATTAGCCTTTCTTTTTAGTAGAGTTCGCCCCCAAGTATCGGGCATACTATCCAAAAAAATACCGAAATTTTCTTTTAAAACAGGAAATTGAGGTCCCGAAAAATACTGAATATCTGGATCTAACAAAAACGACTGATTTGATTTTAACCAATCTTGATGATAGGTAAAACTAAACGATTTTCTCCCTTTGCCTTGATGTGCAGATAAAATACCTATTAGCTTAGGCTCAAGCATGCCTAGCCAATGTGCATACACAAATATGTTGGTTTTATCAGTTGTCATTGTTATCACAATTTAAAGGAGTTTAATATCTTGGAGTTTACGCCCCAATTCGTCATCGGAGGCAAGTTTTAAAAAATCATGGTGTAAGCCAAGAGTTTTCAGCACATTAAAATAGGCTCCTAATGCAACTTTAGGACTTCCTTTTTCTATTGCATATAAAGTAGATCGTGCAATATCAGCTCTTTCCGCTACCTGTATAGTGGTTAAGCTTCTGCGTTTACGTGCCAATTTTATGTTTTCTCCCAGTGTTTCTAATATGGAATTATATTTTGGAGATAAAATTTGTTTCTTACTACTCATTTGTTCGTTATTATACACAAATATATATGTTATGTTTTAAATAACGAACATTTTGATATAAGTATTTTTTCATTTTGATTTTCATCCTTTAATAAAGCTTCTCTAGGCAGTTGTCCACACCTATTACTTATTTATTTAATTATTAGTTGTGGTAAAGGAAAACATCTAAAACGGAGTAAAATACACAAGGAAAATCGTGTTTGCAAATTATATTTTGTCCCCGATTAAAAAGCGAAGCTATATTTTAAAGAGTGTACGTAACTCATATCCCAAAAAAATGGGAGAAATACCCAAAGGGCGGAGAGGGTTTTCATTTACCCCCTTTTACACTTAAAAAAAACTTCACTTTTTTAAACTCTTAAATAGTTATTAAAACCCAGTTAAATAAACACTTATAGAGAAGTTGTAAACTCAAGAACGTCACCGATTTTTAAAATCTGGAGGAGGTACATTATCCTTAATCCAAATTTCCTTTTCGCCACAGGAACTCAGTAATAAAATTGCACACAAAAAGTAAAATATCCGCATAAAATAAATTAACACATTTTAAAACGTATAAATATTTTAAAAGTTTATTTAAAATATTTTATTTATTTTTTGTAATTTTAAAATAAAAAAATAATTTTGTTGTAAAATTTAAAAAATGAATTGTAGAATTTCAATTATAGCTTTTTTATTGAAAGCGTTTTTGCCTATTGTAGCACAAAATTATTTAGGAGATACTTCTAAATTTTTAATTAACAATGATGCGGTAAATTTAAATGCTCCAGGAGCGGGGATGGCTCATTTGTATCAAGTACAAAACAATTTTGAAAATACTACTTTTAAGTTTGAGTTACACTATAATTACAACCCTAGCGCAAGTAATTTTTTTCAGTTTTATTTTGCACCTACAGATAGTGCTCAAAATAAAATTCCTACAAATGCTTTATTGTTTACAGTAGGCGAAAATGGCAACAATGATGCTTTGTGTATTTGGGAATGGGATGGAAATAAATGGACCGAAAAACAACGATTGGGAAACACTTGGTTTGCACGAACAGGAAAAATTATTTTGAATATGAAATGGATAAACGACAGTATTGATATCCATCTACAATCTGCAACAAACCATTTAAAAGCACAATATTTTTATCCCAAACAAAAACAAAAAAACTTTCTGCAATATGGCTTAAATACCAAATTTACAGCAACCAATGCCAAAAGATTATCCAATATAAAAATACATGCTGAGGAATGGATTTTAGATGATAGATCTTTAGAAATTGTAGGCGACGTATTGATGTATCCTAATAAAACAGAATTTACTGTAAATAAAATTGTAAAAGAAATAAATATCGAAAATTCGTTTCATCCAAATATCAGCATTCAAATTAAAGGTAAAGAAATTACTATTTTATGGGACTCATTACAAAACTCTGCACCTGTATTTTTCACCTTACAATGTACAGATGATTATAACTTTAAACACACGTTAAACATTCAAAATAATTGGCATATTCCGCAAAACAAAGATTTAATTGTTACAGAGTTGTTGTTAAAACCCAATACACTAATTCATCCTCATTTACCCGAACAATTTGTTGAAATTTATAATTCCAGCGAGCAAATTATTAATCTTCACAATATAAAATTGATTGTACGAGATACCGAAATTAAATTACCTGCAAAAAATATCTATCCCAAACAATTTATAACCATATCCGCGTATCCATATACCAATCAAAATCATATCACCACCAATTTCCCAAGTTTACTTCAATCTGGAACCGAAATTGAAATTTGGGCATTTGATCAATTGATAGATTATTGGCATGCCATTCCGCCTGATAATGATAAACTAAAAAACTTAGGTGGTTTTTCGATTAATAGATTAGCAAATGGTAAATGTTTTCAAAACAAAAGTATATATTCAAGTCATAAAAATGGAGCCAGTATGGGTTTGGCAGATTGGGGAAATATTCAAGAAGATTTAACTTATTCTATTCATAAAATTTTACACCTTCAGGATAGTTTATTTGCTATTCAAACACAAAATTATATCAGCGATTTAGCAATGCAAAATATTAAAATTTATCATGAAAATAATACACACAAAATACATCAAATAAAAGGTAACAGAATTTATTTTTATTATTCGGATACCTCGAAAATTAAAGAATTGAAAATGTATTTTGAAGCCGAAAATTGTGAGGGTAAAATTAACTTTGAGGAAAAATTTAAAATTGGCAATCCTAAAAGTACAAAACCAAATAAAATTACTATAAACGAAATTATGTACGATGCGGTAAATACAAACAATAACTACATCGAATTATTTATTAATGATACAGGATGTTGGAAAATAAATAATTTTAGATTGGGTACAATTGAAAATAACAACATAGAAAGTATTTGTATAGTAGGTAATACCAACGAAATAATATGTGGGAACGAATATTTTGTAGCAACATCCACCAGTGAAAAACTATCCGAAGATTTTATAAGTGTTAATGCCAAAAACATAGCCCCTAGTACATCGTTTATTTCGTTAAGAAACACAGGAAACACAATAGGTTTGTGGTTTAGGGATGGTGAGTTGTTAGATAGTGTTACCTATCATGAAAATTTACATCATAGCAATATCCAAAACACAAAAGGTATTGCATTAGAGAAAAAAGAAAATGGAAAATGGAGCTCGGCTAGTTGGGCACAAAAAGGAACGCCTTCTTTAAAAAATTCTGGTGAAACAACTCAGATAAATAATCTATCAGATATTATTAAATTTTCATCTTTAATCGTTCCACAAATAACAGAATTACAAGATTTAAAAATTGATATTGGCGAATTAGACGCCGATTATACATTAAGTTTAAATTTATGGGATGCCAATGGAATACTTTTGCAAAATTTATACAATCAATTCCCTATACAATCCAACGAAAAATTAACTGTAAATAGCTTAAATTACCAACCTGGGATATATGTTATACAAGTAGAATTAATAAATCTAGAAACCGCACAAAAAAACAGCTTTAAAAAAAGTATTACATTTAATTAATTGATTTCATTAATTTTGTTTATAAAATTTTTACATGCAAAAAGTATATACAATTGGATTATTGGTTTTATCCAATACTTTTATGACACTTGCTTGGTACGGACATTTAAAATTTTCGGAGTGGAGTAATTTTAAAAAAATTGGATTATTTGGTGTGATTTTAATAAGTTGGGGAATTGCGTTTTTTGAGTATATTTTTCAGGTTCCTGCTAATAAAATTGGATACAAAGGAAATGGCGGTCCGTTTACACTAGTTGAACTTAAAGTACTACAAGAAGTAATAACCTTAATTATTTTTATGATTTTTAGCGTATTGGCATTTAAAAACGAAACGTTTAAAATCAATCATTTAATAGGTTTTATATTTTTGGTGTTAGCCGTTTATTTTATTTTCAAAAAATAAATTAACTGGTTTGTAATAATTCCTTACTGGCTTTTGTAGGTAGTTTTACAGTAAAATATTGATTGTCATTTTGGATTAAAACATTATCATTAAAATATTTGTGATATTGTTTATAAATGTATTCCAAACCTAAACCTGTTGAAGTTTCCGAATTACTTTTTAGATTAATTGGATTTTGAATTATAATACAATCATCTTCAAATTTAATATCAATAATTAAAGTATATTTTTTTGAAATCACATTATGTTTTATAGCATTTTCAACTAGATTTTGCAAGGTTAAAGTGGGAATGGAAAAAGATAAAACTTCCTTTGGTAAATCAATATTAACTTGTAAATTATCCTCAAATCTAGATTTTAATAAAAAAATATATCTATTGAGTACATTAATTTCTTCTTCAATAGTAATTAATTCTCGATTGTTATTTAGCAAAATAAACTCATATAAATATGCCAATTCCGAGGTGAATAAAATTGCTTTTCCTTTACTTTCGGGCACAATACTGGTAAGTGTATTTAAGGAATTAAACAAAAAATGCGGACTAATCATATCATGTAAAACTTCTTTTTGTAAAGATTTTATTTTAGTTTGTGTGGGTTTTAATTGTGATCTAATTTGCATATATATCCCATTCTCCATATTAATTAATATCCAGTTAAAACTTATTAAAGCCACGGTATTGTGCAATATAATTGTAAAATAACTATTCATCATCCATAAACTTTCTTCAACCAATAAAATGTAATTTAAACTTAAAGAAAAAGGTACTACTAAGGCAAAAAATAAATCGTACGGTATATTTGGAAAATAACGATAATACAATGATTGAAAAAATATTTTTTTATCTCTCCAAGATTTAAATATTTTAAACCCTTGTACAAAAACAAACGCGTGTAAAATTGCAAAAACTATGGTATAAATCCAATGTTTAGTTTCCTTTAAATCACTAAAAAAATATGCACACAATACCAATAAAAGTATGTGAATGGGTATAACTAAACCATGATGAATAAATAAAAATTTACTTTTTTTTATCATCTAACAATTTGATTTTTTGTTTTGGATAAATTTAAGGTTAAATTATAGATATGTGATGCAATTTTACTTGCTTTTTTTGCATCGATTTTATCTGGAGTGTCATAAATAGTGTGATAATCCGAATGAAAACCACTAAAGAAAAAAATGGATGGAATTCCTTGTAAATGGAAATTGTATTGATCACTACGTTGGAATAAATCCTCAGGATGATCATACAAATTATATATATAATCCAATATCAATTTTTCTCCATTATTATTTACTTCTTCATTTATTAAATGTAATTGATTGGATATAAAATTACTACCTATTACATAAATATAATTATTGGGTGGATTGTAATTAGTATCGTAACGCCCAATCATATCCACATTTATTACAGCATTTATTTTCTGAATATCAAATGGGGGATTTTGTGTAAAATAGCTCGACCCCAATAAACCTTTTTCTTCGGCTGTCCACCATGCAATAACAATATCTTCTTCGTTTTGTTGTGCAGTATTTTCCAATTTTTTAATTTGATGCGCTATGCACATTAAAGCCGCTGTTCCCGATGCATTATCATCTGCTCCATAATAAACTCCTCTTTGATTACTGCCTAAATGATCGTAATGAGCCGACAAAACCGTTTTATTGCCTGTAGATTTTATACCTGGAAAAATTGTATAAATGTTAAATCCATTTACAAATTGAGTGTTTTTATGGGTAAAAGAAATTTTTTTATTTCGCTTTAAAAATTGTTCAAAACGATTGTTATTTATTAATATAACTGGAAAGTTTTCATAACTTAAATCTTGCGATAAATAAGTTTTTTTTGATTCGGAAAAAAAAGTAGATTGCGTCTCGATAGGAATACTAATTATTAAACCTAAAATACCATTCTGTATAAAATACTCTTTTTGTTGAATTAGTTCTTCAATACGTTTATCTCTTTTATCTGAAAACGAAAATTGAATCCATTTACCTTTAAATTTATTTAAATTATTTTTCCAATTAGATGAAAACTCTAGTAAAATAATTTTATTATTTTTTAATTCTAAAGGTAATAGTTTAGCTGTTTTTTTTTGAGCAATATAAAAATCAATGTTCTCTTTTAAAGTATCCTTCTTATTAAAAAAATAACATTTACCGTTATAAATTTGCACTAAAGGCACTTTTTGTAAATAGGTGTTTTTATCTGCTTTTACACTCTTTAAAAAATCTAAAATGTAATTTTTTGCAATATCTCCCCCTAATGTTCCAGCTTCTCGACCTTGCATTTCAGTAGATGCTAAACTGTAAATTTTAGTATGTATACAAGCTGAATCTATAACATTTTGAGCTAAAAAACTACTTGATAAAACAATTGTAAAAAATAATGTAAAGCATACTTTTTTTATTATCATGATTTTTATAATAAATATCGAAGATTTAAAGATAAGCAATAATCCTAATTAATGGAATGTTTATAAAACAAAAAAGCCTAGTTCTCACTAGGCTTTTTTAAAAATAAATAAATTACATTAAGCATTGTCTAAAGCCTCTGCACCACCTACAATCTCTAAAATTTCGGTAGTAATAGCAGCCTGACGTGCTTTATTGTATTGTAATGTTAAATCTTTAGCTAAAGCTCCTGCATTATCAGTAGCTTGGTGCATTGCTGTCATACGCGCTCCATGTTCCCCTGCAACCGTATCCAATAAAGCTTTATAAAACTGCGTTTTTAACGATTTAGGAATTAAATCTAAAATAATTTGTTCCTTTTCTGGCTCGTAAATATAATCCACATTTGATGAACCTTCTGTTGCAGTGGGTACAATTGGCAATAATTGTTCAACTTGAACCTCTTGCACTGCTGCATTTACAAACTTATTGTAAATCAATACAACTTGATCATATTTTTGATTTAAAAAATCAGCAACCACAGCTTCCGAAATAACTGATGATGCAGCAAAATTGATATCATTAAAAATATCTAATTCTATTTTAGCAACCGGAACACCTTTAATTTTTAACCATTCACCTGCCTTTTTACCAATTGCCAAAACATCTACATTTTTACCTTGTAAATTTTTTTGGATATGATTTAAAGCCGCTTTAGAAACCGATGAATTAAAACCACCACACAAACCTCTGTTAGAAGTAAAAGTAACTACCAATACATTTTTTACAGTTCTAACATCTGTGTATTGAGCAATAGTATTTCCTTCTACATAAGAAGAAACATTTCCTAAAATCTCCTGTAATTTTTCGGCATAAGGACGCATTCTAGTAATAGCGTCCTGAGCTCTTTTTAATTTTGCAGCAGATACCATTTTCATGGCACTTGTAATCTGCATTGTTGATTTTATAGAAACTATTCGGTTTCTGGTTTCTTTTAAATTTGCCATTTATTCAAATAATTCTTTGTAAACTATTAAATATATTTTGCAGCTACTTCTTTAGCAACTTTAGTTAAAGTTTCAACAACTTCATCCGTTAATTTTCCAGCTTTTAAATCAGCTAAAATATTTTTATAACTGTTATCTAAAACCTCTAAATAATTGTTTTCAAATGCTTTTACTTTGTTTACTGGTACCTTTGAAATTAATCCATTCGTTCCTACAAAAATAATAGCACACTGTTTTTCTACAGTTAAAGGTGAGTTTTGATTTTGTTTTAATATCTCAACGTTTCTAGCTCCTTTATCGATTACAGATTTTGTAGCAGCATCTAAATCAGATCCAAACTTAGCGAAAGCCTCTAACTCTCTGTACTGTGCTTGGTCTAATTTTAACGTACCCGAAATCTTTTTCATTGATTTAATTTGCGCTGAACCTCCTACACGAGATACCGAAATACCTACGTTAATTGCCGGACGAACACCTGAGTTGAATAAATCCGACTCTAAGAAAATCTGACCATCCGTAATAGAAATAACGTTTGTTGGGATATAAGCAGAAACGTCACCGGCTTGTGTTTCGATAATTGGTAATGCAGTTAACGAACCACCACCTTTTACTTTACCTCTTAAACTTTCTGGTAAATCGTTCATTTTAGAAGCAATTTCATCCGAAGAGTTTAATTTAGCTGCTCTTTCTAATAATCTTGAGTGTAAGTAAAATACGTCACCAGGATAAGCCTCACGACCTGGAGGTCTTCTTAATAATAAAGAAACCTCACGGTAAGCAACTGCTTGTTTAGATAAATCATCATAAACAATTAATGCAGGACGTCCTGTATCACGGAAATATTCACCCACAGCTGCACCTGTAAATGGAGCGTAAAATTGTAATGGAGCAGGATCGGATGCATTAGCTGCAACAACCACTGTATATGCCATTGCACCAGCTTTTTCTAAAGTATTTACGATACCTGCAACTGTTGAACCTTTTTGTCCGATTGCAACATAAATACAAAATACCGGCTCACCAGCTTCGTAAAATTCTTTTTGATTAATAATTGTATCAATAGCAACTGTTGATTTTCCAGTTTGACGGTCGCCGATGATTAACTCACGCTGACCTCTACCAATTGGAATCATAGCATCTACAGCTTTGATACCCGTTTGCAATGGTTCGTTTACAGGCTGACGGAAAATAACCCCTGGAGCTTTACGCTCGATAGGCATTTCGAATAATTCGCCAGTAATAGGACCTTTACCATCAATCGGCTGACCCATCGTATCGATAACTCTACCTACTAATCCTTCACCCGCTTGGATAGAAGCAATTTTTTTAGTTCTTTTTACAATAGAACCCTCACGAATTCCTTTGCTACTACCTAATAATACTAAACCTACGTTATCTTGCTCTAAGTTTAAAGCAATTGCTCTCATACCGTTTTCAAACTCCACTAGCTCACCTAACTGCACATTATCTAATCCATATACACGCGCAATACCATCCCCTACTTCTAATACAGTACCTACTTCTTGTAATTCTGCTTGGGTTTTTACTCCAGCTAATTCTTGTCTTAAGATTGCTGAAACCTCTGCTGGTTTAATCTCTGCCATTGTTTATAATTTATACGTGAAAATTTATAATTTACTTAAGTAAGGATTGTAATTAAATCCTTTTTTTAATTTATCTAATTGCTCTTTAACACTAGCGTTTACTTGTTTATCGCCTACAGTTAAAACAAAACCACCAATTAATTCTTTATCAAAAACCTCCTCTAAAACAACCTCTTTTTGTAAATTTTGTTTAACCAAAGAAATAATTTGATTTTTCACCTCAGCACTAACGCCATTAACCGATTTAATTTGGGCTTTAACAATGTTTTTATGCTCAAAATATAGTACATCAAAAGCATTTAAAATTTCTACTAATTTATCAGCTCTACCTTTGGTAACAATTAATGTAATAAATTTATCTGTTAATACAGATATATTACCACTTGTAATCGCTTTTAAAACATTTAATTTTTTGTCGCTTTTAATCACCGGACTGTTTAAAGCAATAACCAAATCCTTAGATTGTGCACAAGTTGAACTTAACATTTCTATATCCGCTTTAACAGCTTCTAAAACGCCAGTTTCAACTGCTAATTGCAATAAGGATTGTGCGTATCTTTTACCAACTTTAGTTATTTTCATTTGTAATAGCTATTTAATGCTTAGTTCAAATTAACGTCTTTAACTACATTGCTTACCAAAGCATCTTGTTTAGATTGCTCGGATAATTCTGATTTTAAAATACGCTCTGCAATTTCGATAGACAAACCTGCAATTTGATTTTTAATTTCTGTAATTGCTTTGTTTTTTTCTAAGGCAATTTGCTGTCTGGCTTCAGTCAAAATTTTACTTGCTTCAGCATTAGCTTGTTCTTTTGCACCACCAACAATTTCTTCTTTTGCAGCCTTTGCTTCTTTTAAAATTAAATCTCTTTCGTCTCTTGCAGCTGCTAATAATTTTTCGTTTTCAGATACTAATGATTGCATTCTCGATTCTGCTTCTAAAGCAGAATCTAAAGCTTTTTGAATATTATTTTCTCTTGTGTGTACTGCACCTAAAATAGGTTTCCAAGCAAACTTTTTTAATAAAACCAATAAAACAATAAAGACCAATGCTGTCCAAAACATCAAACCTTCACTAGGGATAATTAAATTCATATCTATTTAATTTATTTTAATTTCTACTTGTAATTCATTTTAAAATAAAAAAAAGTTTGGAGCCAACCGCTCCAAACTAGTTTTTTTAGCCTTGTAATAAAGCAACTACAACACCAAATAATGCTACACCCTCGATTAAGGCAGCAGCAATAATCATTGCAGTTTGAATTTTACTTGCAGCTTCTGGTTGTCTTGCGATTGATTCCATCGCAGAGCTACCAATTTTACCAATACCAAAACCAGCTCCAATAACAGCTAATCCAGCACCAATTGCACCTAATGACATAATATATAGATTTAAAATTAATACTTATTAATGATGATCATCATGATGATCATGTTCTTCTACAGCTGTACCAATGAACAATGCAGATAACATTGTAAAAATATACGCCTGTAAAAATGCAACCAACAACTCTAACGCGCTAATAAACAATCCCATTGGAATGGATAAAGCAGACCAACCTGCGCTTTTATTTAAAAATATAATTCCGATAAATGCTAAAACAACAATATGTCCTGCAGTAATGTTCGCAAATAAACGAATCATTAATGCAAAAGGCTTTGTTAATGTACCAATAATTTCTACTGGTATCATAATTGGATATAATGCAACGGGTACAGGCGGTAAAAATACGTGTTTCCAGTAATCTTTATTCCCACTAAATTGCGTGATAAAATAAGTTATTAAAGCCAATACAACTGTAAATGAAATATTACCTGTTAAGTTAACACCACCTAAAAATGGAATTAAACCTAACAAATTAATAATCCAAATAAAAAAGAAAGCTGTTAACAAATAAGGCATAAACTTAGCGTATTTTTTTTCTCCTATGTTGGGTATTGCAACTTCATTGCGTACAAATAAAATTAACGGTTCCATAAAGCTTTGTAAACCTTTAGGAGCCGAGTTAACACCTCTAGTTTTGTATGCTTTACCTACATTAAAGAAAATTAATATCATGATAATAGTAGCTAAAAATAATACTGCTACATTTTTTGTAATCGAAAAATCTAATGGGCGAGTATTAGTAGGATGACCATGCTCATCAAAATTTAAAACACCGTTTTCAGTTTTGTAAATTTTACCATGGAACAAAGCGTAATTTCCATCTTCTGTTTGCGCATATTTTTCAACACTAGCTTCTCCATGATGACCATGCAATGTATCAACTTTAACAACCGAAAATCTATCCGATGAAAAAACTTGCAAACCATTATCTACTAAAATAATAGGCAAAGCCAAATGAATAGCTTTTTCGCCTTCGCCATAAAAGTGCCATTCGTGATCATCCACAACGTGATGTAAAATAAAAGCACTCATTTCACTACCATTGTCGATTTCCCCCTCTACTACAATTGCCGAAGCTGAAAAATTAAATAAGGTAACTAAGGCAAAAACTAAAGATAAAATTCTATTCACAACCATCAGATAATAATTTATTACTAAAATTCTATTATTTACTGTTTATCAAGCAATTAAAAACTAAAATTATTAATAAACCTAATAATAATCTTTAAAATTCCTAAAAATTTCGTGCAAAGGTAAATAATTAATTTCAATTAAATCCTTAAATTTTTCATTAAAATTAAGTGAATTCGATTTTTTTTAATTGGAGATTTTAATTATTCGAATTTTTTTAAACATTAGCTAGTGTAAAAGCTTGTATATAACCTCAAATTTCGGTTAATCCCAAAAGTCGCATATGTCCCAAAAGTCACTTTATCTAAATAACACAAAAAAGGCGAGTGTTTCCACTCGCCTTTTTTAAATAATAAACTTAAGTATTAAGCTTCCTGAACTTCGAAAGAGATTTTTACATCTACATCTCTAAACAATTTAATATCAGCTTCGAACTTACCTAAGTTAGTTGGGTTACCACCAATAATTTTAATTGCTTTTCTATCCACTTCAAAACCAGCAGCTTTAATTTCGTCGGCAATTTGAATATTGTTAACCGAACCGAAAATTTTACCATTTTCACCAGCTTTAGCCTTAACAACAACAGATAAATCTGTTAATTTAGCAGCCAATGCAATAGCTTCTGCCTTTAATTTTTCTTGTTTTTTAGCACGTTGTCTTAACGTTTCTGCATGCATTTTTTTAGCAGAAGGCGTCGCCAATTCTGCAAAACCTTGAGGAATCAAATAATTTCTTCCGTAACCTGGCTTTACTGATACGATATCATCCTTAAAACCTAAAGGCTGCATATCTTGTTTTAAAATTACTTCCATAGTTTTAATTATTTTAAGTTATCAGCTACGTAAGGTAACAAGCTTAATTGTCTTGCTCTTTTTACTGATTGAGAAATTTTTCTTTGAAATTTTAATGAAGTTCCTGTAATACGACGTGGTAAAATTTTACCTTGCTCGTTTAAAAACTTTAATAAAAAATCTGGATTTTTATAATCCACATGTTTAATTTTAGATTTTTTAAATCTACAATATTTATCTTTTTTAACCTCGATAGAAGGAGGCGTTAAATATCTTACTTCAGAATCTGACATAATTAAATTATTTAGCTGTTTCTACTTTTTTGTTTTTAAATTTTTCGTTGAATGCAATTGCATGTTTATCTAACTTAACAGTTAAAAAACGCAATAAACGCTCATCTCTTTTGTAAGCAATTTCCAATTCTGCAATCACAGAACCGTCTGCTTTAAACTCAAACAAATAGTAAAATCCGGTAGACTTTTTCTTAATTGGATAAGCCAATTTTTTCAAGCCCCAATTGTCTTCATTCACTATTACGGCACCTTTTTCTTGTAAAAAGGTTTTGTAATCTTTAACCGTTTCTTTCAACTGATCGTCGGAAAGAACTGGCGTCATTACAAAAATAGTTTCGTACTGATTCATAATAAAATTTTAAAAATTAATAATACCCGCATTTAAAAACGGACGACAAAGATACTATTTTTTTTTATTCACAAAAACATTTTAATTATTTTATAAACCTATGGACTAAATTTTAATATTACACAAGATATATAACAGTTAAGAACTAAGTGATTTTTTATATATTTGTGGCTTAAAATTATATAAAATGACTAAAATAAAAGTTGGAATTGCTGGAGGTGCTGGTTATACCGGAGGCGAATTGATTCGTATTTTAATAAATCATCCAAATGTAGAAATCACCTATATATATAGTACAAGTAACGCTGGAAACCCCATATATAAAGTTCATCAAGATTTAATTGGTGAGTGTGATTTGGTTTTTTCGGGAGAATTAAAAGAAGTAGATGTATTGTTTTTATGCTTACCACACGGTACTTCTAAAACCTTTTTACAAGAACACTCGATTAGTTCTAATACTAAAATTATTGATTTAAGCAACGATTTTCGTCA